>Ga0209812_10000077_pt1 | contig 89248 bp, 75 predicted proteins | sample JI71714BDNA_FD_187502 | JGI IMG/M metagenome (GOLD analysis project Ga0209812, IMG submission 187502) | Wastewater effluent complex algal communities from Wisconsin, to seasonally profile nutrient transformation and Carbon sequestration -... | ecosystem: Engineered > WWTP > Effluent > Algae... | reverse complement strand
CATTCCTTAAAGGCCTTAATCTACAACTATCGTCCCACAAGTGTCTTAATCTCAAGGGGTAGCACCGTGAACAACCCGCCCCTATCCCGATATTAATTATTAATGGAATTTCACCGTTATTCCTGGGTGGGGGCGGGTTTATTAAGGTTATCTGTGGGTGGCAAAATTGATCGATTAACCCGCCCCTACCCACTAAAATTTGATTAATTGGGCGGACTTATTGAAAAATTGCCGACATAATGCCGCGGTTAATAAAGAAGTTGACATTATTGTTGTCAAGGCTAACATAAACATAATTAAAATCTGATAAGACGCGGCATCTAAGGGACTTACTCCACTTAATAATTGTCCTGTAATGGTTCCGGGTAATGTTACAACACCTACGATCATCATCGTATTAATCGTGGGAATTAAACCTGCTTTTACCGCGTCTTTACGATATTCGGAGACTGCTTCTAAAGGGGTCGCTCCTAAACTTAAATGGGTTTCGATTTCGATTTGACTGGAATTGAGGATACTGACAAGGCGTTCCCCTGATATTGTCGCGGCATTCATCGCGTTTCCGATCAAAATTCCGGCTAGGGGAATTATATATTGGGGTTCATACCAAGTTGGCGGTTTGATAATCAGAAGATTGACATAAATTAAGGTAAACGCGGCACTTACTAAAATGGAACTAGATACTAATAGAAATAAGCCTTTGATTTTTTTACTGATGCGGTTTTTGGCAACTACACTCGCGATGCCGAGCATGATAATTAAAACTCCCATCACTAACCAAGGATTTTTTGCCCTGGGATCAAATACCGCGGCTAAGAGATAGCCCACTAATGTCATTTGGATCAGGGTACGTCCCCCGGCTTGACCTAATTGCCATTCTAAGCCTAACCTCTGCCACGCCGAAAGCCCGATCGCGAGACCGATCATTCCCAGGGCCCACCCTAAGTCGATAAAATCAAGTTGAATTAAGCCTGTCATGTTTGGAAAAACTGATAAATTACTGGTATATGTATAAGAAATAAAAATGAAAGGGTTTGAGAAACAGTTTTGCCATCAAAATTTGCTTTGATAATCCATAAGCTTTGTGGTGTGAAGAGTGAATAATGTCCCTCCGCTTGATTTAGCGAAACAATACACCCTTATTGGTGAAGAGGTAAACGCGGCTGTCCTAAAAGTGCTCGCGTCGGGCCGTTATATTGGCGGTCCCATCGTCGAACAGTTTGAACAAGCTTTTGCCCAGTATATCGGTGTTGAGCACTGTGTTGGTTGTAATTCTGGCACGGATGCTCTCTATCTTGCCCTCCGAGCCCTCAATATTGGGCTCGGAGATGAAGTGATTACTTCCCCTTTTACTTTTGTCGCCACCGCGGAGATGATTACCGCGGTAGGCGCGACTCCTGTGTTTGTCGATATTGATCCCACTACTTTTAATCTGGATGTTAACCAGTTAGAAGGGGCGATTACTCCCAAAACTCGTGCCATTCTGCCTGTGCATTTATTTGGGCATCCCGTTGATATGACGCGGTTAATCACGATCGCGCAGTCCTATAATCTTATTGTGATTGAAGACTGTGCTCAAGCCACGGGTGCTCGATGGGATGGGCAACAAGTGGGGAGTATTGGCGATGTGGGATGTTTTAGTTTTTTCCCGACGAAAAATCTGGGAGCCTGTGGGGATGGTGGCGCGGTAACGACTAATGATCCCGCGATCGCGACTCGGATACGAAAATTAAAAGAACATGGCCAGCCCACTCGTTATTATTCAGATGAAACAGGGATAAATAGTCGTTTAGATGCCATCCAAGCAGCTATTCTACAAATTAAACTACCTTATCTGGACTATTGGAACCAGCAACGGGCAAAGATAGCCCAGGCTTATCATCAACGATTACAGCAGATCCCACAGATAATTCTCCCCCAAGCCCAAGATGGAGGTGAAGCTGTTTGGAATCAATATACGATTCGTCTTTGTCACGAGGAAGGGAGAAAGTTTCCGCCCGATTTACTCTGGCGAGATTGGGTACGCGAAGAATTACAAAAACTTGGTATTGGTTCGATGGTGTATTATCCCCTACCCTTACACCTCCAACCTGTTTATGAGTCATTAGGGTATGCTCCGGGTACGTTTCCCTTGGCTGAAAAAGTGGCCCGGGAAGTTTTATCTTTACCGATGTTCCCCGAACTTGACTCACAACAACAGGAGCGGGTGATCTATGCTTTGAAAGACTGTTTAAGCCAAAGGCTTTCTTAGTTGGTCTGTAAATTTGTACTTTTGTGTACTATATTTAAGCCAAAGAAACAAATATAGTCAATGGTGTTAATGGGATGGCACGTGGGACATAATACAGATGACCCATTATCCATTAGATATCTCCAAAAACTATTGTAGGGCAGGCATCCTGTCGGCCAAAGACTTTATTTTGGGGAGATGTCTATTACCCATTACCCATCACCCATTTAACAGAAGGGGAAATTTCAGGAGTGGGACAATTACAATTTACGGCAGAGACTTTGAATAGTATGTCTGGACGTCGTTACGATGCTGTCGCGATCGCGTCCTATTACCGTTATCGTCCTTGGAAAGCTATTTGGCGAACTCTCACAATCCTTTGGTTTTTTACGGGTTTTGTTTTAGGGTTATTGTGGGATCAATGGCAACATCAAGAAGGTGAACATCATCCCCAAAGGGCTACCCATTTACGAGAAATTTTAACGGATTTGGGTCCTGCTTTTATTAAAGTGGGTCAAGCTCTTTCCACTCGCCCGGATCTGGTGCGTAAGGATTTTTTAGAGGAATTGATTAAATTACAAGATCAGTTACCTCCTTTTGATAACGCGATCGCGTTTAATATCATTGAACGGGAATTACAGCGAGACATCAAAGATGTTTATGCCGAAATTTCCCCTAACCCCATCGCCGCGGCAAGTTTAGGTCAAGTTTATCGCGCTCGTTTAAAAACTGGGGAAGATGTCGCGGTAAAAGTACAACGCCCCAATTTATTACCCGTTTTAACCCTTGACCTTTATTTAATGCGTTTCGGCGCGAAATTATTTGGCCCGTTTCTCCCTTTAAATTTAGGTCACGATCTGACGCTTATTGTCGATGAATTTGGCATTAAGTTATTTGAGGAAATCAATTATATCAATGAGGGGAGGAACGCGGAAAAGTTCGCGACTAATTTTGCCGATGATCCGACGGTAAAAGTCCCCAGTATTTACTGGCGATATAGCACTCATTGTGTCTTAACTCTGGAATGGATTAATGGTTTAAAATTAACGGATACTGATGCAATTAAAGCCGCTGGTTTAGCCACAGACGCGTTAATTGAAATTGGTGTGACGAGTGGGTTAAAACAGTTATTAGAACATGGTTTTTTCCATGCCGATCCTCATCCGGGTAATTTATTTGCTCTGACGGATGGACGCATGGCTTACATTGATTTTGGCATGATGGATCAGATGGAAGAATTTACGAAGGAAACTTTAGTCGATTCTGTGGTACATCTGATTAATAAGGATTATAATGAGTTAGCACGGGATTTTGTTAAATTAGGTTTTTTAACCCCTAATACTGATATTCGCCCTATTATTCCGGCTTTAGAGACGGTTTTAGGCGATATTATGGGAGAAAAGGTATCGGATTTTAATTTTAAGACGATTACTGATCGCTTTTCGGAGTTAATGTATGATTATCCCTTCCGGGTTCCGGCTAAGTTTGCTTTAATTATTCGTTCTTTGGTAACGGAGGAAGGGTTAGCATTAACGCTTAATCCTAATTTTAAGATAGTTGAGGTCGCCTATCCTTTTGTGGCACGGCAATTATTGAATGGGGAATCTCCCGCGTTACGTCGCCGTCTGATTGAGGTATTATTTAAGGATGGTAAATTCCAATGGGGTCGTTTGGAGAATATGATCGCGATCGCCCGTTCCGATCAAAAATTTGATATTCTGCCAACGGCACAATTAGGGTTACAATATCTCTTATCAGAAGAAGGAGCATTTTTGCGCCATCAACTGATGTTAGCATTAATAGAAGATGACCGCATTCACACCGATGAAGTGCAAAGTTTATGGAATCTTGTTAAAGAGGATCTTAAACCCGGTCGTCTCTTTAATGCTGCAATAGGCGCGATACGGGAATTTTCTACAGCCGCGATCGCTTCTTAGGGACTGGTGAGGGCAAAGAAACCGGGTTTCTCATGGCCGCGAAACCCTTAACCAGAGTGGCTTACCCAAGAAACCCGGTTTCTGTGAATCCCACGTTTGTTCCCCATACCCTATTTCTCATGTATTATTATTATATACCCGAACCTCCCTACTTTTTATTTGTAGCAGGTCTTTTGGCTGGACTCGCCTCTGGGTTCGCCTTTGAAAAGACCTTAAAAATGCTAGTAAATGACTGGTCAAAAAACCGTTCTAGTCGTACTTTAGCCAACCTAAAAGGGACTCAATTATTTACCCCGTTTTTAGGTATTTCTGGAGGTGTGTGTATCTTTTTATCTTCAGGGGTAGAAATTTTTGGCGTTCCGAAACTGCTTTCCTATGTGATATCATTACCGCTAACCGTATTTATTGGCTGGTTGGTTTGGTATCAACTTGGTCAAGTATTAAAACAGCTAGAAAAAGGCGGTTCTAAAGCCTTAGACTTAGATTCATTTGAAGAATAAAAAAGTCATAAATTCCATCACCAAATATGATTTTAGAACCGAGTAAGATTACGAAAATAAATCTTACTCGGTTCTAAAATCAATGATCTAAGGAAGGAAAAATTAATAAAGTAGTGCAGGCATCTTGCCTGCTTTCCTGCACTTATGGGCGAAACAACCAAATAGTCAAGTGATTTCATTTCTCATTTTTGTAAATTGGTAGTGCAGTGGAGCGGAGAGCTCCCTAGCCCGATCCCGCCGGGAGCGAGACGTTTGTGCTACCCACAGGCTACGCCAACCCACGACAGTTTTTTTTTTGCTTCTTTGAAATGCTCCCGAAACGATGTTTCTGATTTCAGACGATAGCAGGCAATAACTATTTGGGCTTGAGAAACCCGGTTAGAGCGTAAAAAATGTAGCAAAAATCTCAGTACGATCGCGTAATGCAATGGCGTTATGTAAATTATTGTAAATTTCTGACAAATTGGCAACACAGTATCGTCCAATGAGTTTTTAATGATTTTAGATAGCCTGGTTTATTTAGGGGTTTGCGGAAAAATTCTTTGACTGAGGGTTGGGTGTAGGGTGTAGGTTGTAGGATTTTAGGAGTTTTCGCGGTTTTTGCTTCTCCATATTTCCCCGTTTAAGTTAAAAAGTGCATTAATCTTGAGAGTTGTCACGGGAGCATTTCATTTTTGTAAATTGGTAGTGCAGTGGAGCGTCTCGCTCCCTATTAGATCCCGCCGATTCGAGACGTTTGTGCTACGCACAGGCTACACCCACTACAGTTTTTTTAGGGACCTTGAGATGCACCCGTTGTCACTCCTATTGGTTCCAGTTTTTTCGACTAAAAAAGCCCCAATTCCCTATCAAGGAATGTTTCTATTTTTATTGGGCAAACCCTATTGAAATCTACTTAAAAACAAAAAATCAAAAGAGGAAAAACCATGAGTATTTCTTTAGTAACAGGTGTCGCGGGTTTTATCGGTTCTCAATTGGCGGAGTCTCTTTTAATTAAAGGAGAAAAAGTTATTGGTGTCGATGAATTCAATGATTATTACGATCCCCAATTTAAACGTCTGAATATAAAATCATTGGAAACAAATCCTAATTTTCAACTCATTGAAGCGAACATTCTAGCATTAAATTGGTCAGAACTTCTTAAGGATGTAGACGTAATTTATCACCAAGCAGCCCAAGCGGGAGTCCGAGCCAGTTGGGGCGCGACATTTCATCATTACACAGAGCGGAATATTGATGCAACGCAAGTCTTATTAGAAGCCGCGAAAGATGCCCCAAACTTAAAAAGATTTGTCTATGCTTCATCCTCATCTATTTATGGGAACGCGGAAACATTACCCACGGATGAAAATATTTGTCCTAACCCGGTTTCTCCCTATGGAATTACGAAATTAGCCGGGGAAAGATTATGTTTTTTATATCATCATAATTTTGGGGTTCCCGCGACGGCTTTACGTTACTTTACAGTATATGGGCCTCGTCAACGTCCTGATATGGCTTTTCATCTGTTTTTTAAAGCGGTTTTAGCGGATGAAGCTATTTCAATTTATGGTGATGGAATGCAAACGAGGGATTATACTTTTATTAGTGACTGTATCGCGGCAAATTTAGCCGCGGGTAGTGTTTCTGAGGCTGTGGGTGAAGTGTTTAATATTGGTGGGGGAAGTCGGGTTGGGTTGGCTGATATTATTAATACAATGGAAGAAATAGTTGGCCATCCTATTCGTCGTAATTTTATCGAAGCCGCCAGAGGTGATGCACGACATACGAGCGCGGATGTCTCTAAAGCTCAAAAACTGTTAGGTTATGCTCCTCAAGTTTCTTTACTCGAAGGTTTAACTAAAGAATGGGAATGGGTTCGATCGCGTTACTCAGCTTAATTTATGGGTGGGGATGGGGCGGGTTTATCTCCGTTGATTAATGATAATATTGAGGAGGGGGGGGTTTACGGGATCTATTGCTTCTAATTAAGATATTGGTGAAACCGCCCCTAGGGTTATTCGGTGTATTTAACCGGACTTTATATTAGTAGTTTGGGTTAATTTTCTGAACAAAAACTACAAATTAATCGACAAATTTGAGACGGCCGATTTGGAGATAATCAAAAATGCGATTAATTTGATGACGTTCTTCTTCATTAATTTTATTATCCGATAGAATTGCCGAAGTTAAAACTAAATGATCTCGACGAGTTAAACGGCCAGACGCGAGAATGCGATCGACCATTAAACTGATAGAAATAGTAGGTTTCTTTTGGGTGTTTTGCAACATAATTTTCGATCTTTAATAATAGAGAAACCTGGTTTCTGGGTAATTTATGATAATTATAGCAACCTCGACAGTGGTTGAAGTTTTTCATGGCCAAAACCATTGATTTTCTTCCTTCTTGCTTCTTCCTTCTGCTATATGTCGCCACAAGTGAGCGAGAAACCTGGTTTCTGGTAGGTTATGCTAGTCAATAGATGATCTGGTGACTTTTGAAATATGAAAATTGAGCGAATTCCAGCACTTTTTGATAATTATATTTTCTTATTACAGGACTCCCAATCTAATATCGCCGCGGTTGTTGATCCCGCGATCTCCAAACCTGTGTTAGATCAGGTTAACCGATTAGGCTTAGAATTAGTCGCGATTTTCAATACCCATCATCACTCGGATCATGTGGGGGGCAATTCCGAACTTATTGCCCATTTTCCTCATCTTACCGTTTATGGGGGGGCACAAGATAAAGGTCGTATTCCCAGTCAAAAAGTTTTTCTCCAAGAGCGCGATACGGTGTCTTTTGGGAACCGTACCGCGGAAGTCTTCTTTGTGCCAGGCCATACCAAAGCCCATATCGCGTACTATTTCCCACCCGAAGAAGGAGAAGACTGGGGAGAGTTATTCTGTGGCGATACCCTTTTTGGGGGTGGTTGTGGACGACTATTTGAAGGAAGCCCCGCGCAAATGGTCGCGTCTTTAAGTAAATTCAGAGAATTACCTGATCAAACGCGAGTCTGGTGTGCCCATGAGTACACCTTGAAAAACCTGCAATTTGCCTTAACCGTGGATGAAGATAACCCCGACTTAATGCAACGCGTCGAAGAGGTAAAAGAGGCTCGTCGTCATTCCCAAGCGACAATCCCTTCTGATATTGGCACAGAAAAACGGACTAACCCTTTCCTGCGTTGGGATCACCCCCAGATACAAACCGCGATGAATAGTTGCGATCCCATCGAAACCTTTGCCCGTCTCCGCGCCAAAAAGGATCTGTTTTGAAGGCAGAAGGAAGACAGTTGACAGTTGACAGTTGACAGTTGACAGTTGACAGTTAAAAATTATCGATTATTGATTATCAATTGTCCGATTACTCATTACCGATTACCGATTACCCATTACCCATTCTCAAAAAAACTTGATATTGTCCCTTAACATTGGGTATAATGGAAAATTTGAGTGAAAAATCTACAGGAAGATTATGTCTAAGCGCATTCAGTTAGTTTTAAGTAAAGAAGTCAGTAAGTTGGGTAAAGTGGGCGATCTGGTTGAAGTCGCGCCCGGTTATGCCCGTAATTTTCTGATCCCCCAACAAATGGCGGTGCGGGTGACTCCGGGTATTCTCAAACAGGTGGAGCGTCGTCGTGAAGAAGAGCGTCAACGTCAACTTGAACTTAAAAAACAAGCCGAAACTCGCAAAGCCGCGATCGAAGGTAGCACTTTCACGATTGCCAAACAATTAGGTGAAAATGATGCCATCTTCGGAACTGTCACCAGTCAAGAATTAGCAGAATTAATCCTCAATACTACTAACCAAGAAGTAGATCGTCGTGGTATTACTCTGCCAGAAATTCGCAAAATTGGTACTTATAAAGCTGAAATTAAACTACACGCGGAAGTTACCGCAGAAGTGCAAGTGCAAGTTATCGCGAGTTAAGGTTTTTTGTTTAGGACTTATAGAGAAACCGGGTTTTTTTAGGTTGAGTCTTTCGACTAATAGCTGCTATTTGATAAACCCGGTTTCTTGAGTCTTTTTTTGGGAGGTGGACGATGGATGAATTAATGCCGACTAATATTGACGCGGAAGAAGCGATTTTAGGGGGCATTTTGATTGACCCGGAAGCCATTGCGCGTATCGCGGAAACTCTCCGTGCTGATTTTTTTGCTATCACATCCCATCAACTTATTTATAAAGCCGCGCTTGATTTATTTTTTCAAGGTAAACCGACTGATTTAATGACGGTGACAACTTGGTTAACCGATCGCGATCAGTTAGAAAAAGTGGGGGGACAGGGAAAATTAGCGGAATTAGTAGAGCGGACGGTTTCCGCGGTTAATATTGACCAATATGTTACGTTAATTGAAGATAAATATTTACGACGCAAATTAATTGGAGCGGGTAATGAAATTGTGCAATTAGGGTATCAAACCGCGATGCCCTTAGAAAGTGTTTTAGATCAATCGGAACAAAAAATCTTTAGTATTACTCAGGATCGTCAACAACAGGATTTAGTCTCGATTGGTGAAACTTTAATTTATACATTTCAAGATATTGAGCAACGCCATGAAGGGGCAATACTTCCGGGTATTCCCTGTGGTTTTTATGATTTAGACGCGATGACTGGTGGGTTTCAGCGTTCTGATTTAATTATTGTTGCGGCACGCCCGTCAATGGGAAAGTGCCTGTCTTCGACATCGGAAATTTTACTATCAGACGGCAGTTTAGTAACTATTGAAGAAATATATCATCGTCGTCGGGCAGAATTATTGACGTTAACGGATAGTGGGAAATTCGCTCTGACTCAACCAATTAATTTTGTCGATGATGGCATTAAGCCAGTATTCCGAGTTACCACCAAACTCGGACGAGCAATTGAATCTACAATTACTCATCCTTTTCTCACGATTAATGGCTGGAGACATCTAGCACAACTTAAACCGGGCGATAAAATTGCTGTGCCTCGTAAACTAGACATTTTTGGGACAGAAACAATCGAAGATAGTGAAGTCAAACTGTTGGCATATCTAATCGGAGATGGTTGTTTGACAAGAGCTTTGCCCCAATTTATTAATAGTAATCCCCTTTTACAAACAGATTTTACCCATGCTGTGATGAATTTTGCAGGGATTAAAGTGCGACAAGAAACTTCCCAAGGAACTCGCACACCATCGCTTTATGTTGCAGGAGATTTAGATTTTATTGTTCCCCATAGAAAAGACTTTGGTTCCCGGTTAAAAACCATCATAAATTCTCAATCTTTATCTGCTAATAAACTGGCACAGGAACTTGGAGTAAGTGCATCTTTGGTTTGTAATTGGATAAAAGGATGCTGTGTACCGAATCAAGAAACTTTTAGTCGTCTATGCGAGTTTTTGCAAATTGCTCCTGAAGAACTAATACCGCAGGGCATTGCCTCAATTAGTAAAAATGGCAAAAATCCTTTGACTCTCTGGTTGCAGAAATTAGGTCTCTGGGGTAAAAATGCTCATAATAAAACTATACCGAATGTGGTTTTTCGGTTGACACGATCGCGAGTTTCTTTATTTCTGAATCGCCTCTTTGCTACAGATGGATGGGCGACAGTCCTGAAAAGTGGTCAAGTTCAGTTAGGTTATGGCACTGTTTCCGAGACTCTAGCACGACAGGTGCAACATTTGTTACTCCGATTTGGGATTATTGCGGCTCTGAAAAAGCGGTTTGTGAAATACAAAGAAACTCGCAGACAAGCTTGGCAATTAGATATTACTGACGCTCAATCTATTAAGATATTTATTTCCGAAATAGGAATTTTCGGCAAAGAAGAGGCTCTTGCCAAAGTTCAAGCAGCATTAACAAATAAAAGATATCAAACTAACCGCGATTTAATTCCAGTGGAAATCTGGGAAGAGATTGCTGCCGCGAAAGGAACTGAACCTTGGTCACATTTAGCGCAACGGGCTGGAATTAAAGGATATAGAAATATTCATGTAGGCACACGATCTTTATCGCGAGAACGACTCTTTATTTTAGGGACTGCTTTAGATAATTTGTCAATCCAGCAGTTAGCCACAAGTGATATTTATTGGGATGAAATTGTTTCGATCGAATCCGTTGGCTGCCAACAAGTTTATGACTTGACAATTCCCGATACCCATAATTTTGTAGCTAATGATATTTGTGTTCACAACACGAGTTTCGCGGTTAATATTGCCCACAAGATCGCGGCAGATAAAAAGTTCCCCGTGGCTATTTTTAGTTTAGAAATGTCTAAGGAACAATTGGTACAAAGAATTTTATCCAGTGAGGCGAGTATTGAGAGTAATCGTTTAAGATCGGGGCGTGTTAGTCAAAATGAATGGGACTCTTTAGTTAGCGCGATCGGCACTTTATCTGATTTACCCTTATTTATTGATGATAGTCCTAATATTACTGTCACAGAAATGCGTTCTAAAGCGCGTCGTTTACAAGCTGAACAGGGTGGATCTTTAGGTTTAATTTTATTAGATTATTTGCAATTAATGGAAGGTGGAGGCGATAACCGTGTGCAAGAATTATCTCGAATTACCCGAAGTCTTAAAGGTTTAGCGAGGGAATTAAATGTACCAATTATCGCGTTATCACAACTTAGTCGGAGTGTAGAAGCACGGACAAATAAACGTCCGATGATGTCAGATTTGAGAGAATCGGGATGTTTAACAGGTGATAGCTTGATTACATTAGCGGATAGTGGATTACAAGTACCCATCAAGGAATTAGTAGGCAAATCGGGCTTTTCAGTTCTTGCCTTAAACGAGGAAACGCTAAAGCTAGAGCCAGCAGTCGTCAGCAATGCCTTTTCCACTGGTATTAAGCCTGTATTCAAATTAAAAACTAGACTGGGAAGAGAGATTCGGGCAACTGCTAATCATAGGTTTTTCACCCTTGAAGGATGGAAAAGATTAGATGAGTTAAGTTGTAAAGAGCATATATGCTTACCAAGACATCTATTGATTCCAGGCAAACAAACGATGACTTATTCTGAGGCAGCATTGTTGGGGCATTTAATAGGTGATGGTTGCACACTGCCACGTCATGCCATACAGTACACTACAAGAGAGCGCGATCTAGCTGAGAATGTTGTAGTTCTAGCAAAAGAGTTATTTGGAGATAGTATTTCTCCTAGAATTTCCCCTGAACGGAGTTGGTATCAAGTTTATTTACCTGCGACACAATTTTTGACTCATGGTGTTAGAAATCCAATCACAAAATGGCTAGACTCTCTCGGAATTTTTGGTTTAAGATCTTACGAAAAGTTTGTTCCCCACAACCTATTTTCACAGACTCAAGAGTTAATAGCTTGCTTTCTGCGGCATCTTTGGTGTACCGATGGATCGATAAAGTTGGTTGGTGGCAAAAGAACAAGGCCTATTGCATATTATTCAAGTAGCAGCAAAAGACTCGCGTGTGATGTTCAGACACTTTTATTGAGATTGGGCATTAATGCAAGACTCAAAATGATTCCTCAACCTGGCAAGGGAAGAGATCAGTATCATGTTACAATCACTGGTAAAATCGATCTGGAGACGTTTATTCAAAAGGTTGGAGCCCTAGGAAAATACAAGCTAGATTCACTGCAAGAAATATCCGAACACCTTGAGAACTGCATTCATAACCCTAATAGAGATGTGATTCCCAAAGAGGTTTGGAAAAAAAAAGTTGTACCTGCAATGCAAATCATTGGCATGACAACACGAGAAATACAATCTCGCCTGGGTCAATCCTACTCTGGTTCTGCACTGTACAAGGCAAATTTAAGTCGAGAAAGAGCGTTAAAAGTCTCTAATATTGTTCAATCAAATGAGCTACTTACCTTGGCCAACAGTGATGTATATTGGGATGAGATAGTGGAAATCATTGAAGATCGAGAGGAAGAAGTCTTTGATTTAACAGTTCCGAGACTGCATAATTTTATCGCCAATAACATTGTTGTTCACAATTCCATCGAACAGGATGCCGACCTCGTTATCATGCTATATAGGGATGAGTATTACAACCCCGATACACCCGATCGCGGTTTAGCAGAAATCATTATTACCAAACATAGAAATGGACCAACGGGAATAGTAAAATTATTATTTGATCCTCAGTATACTCGCTTCCTTAATCTGGTTTCAGGAAGGCGATAATAATAGATTTTTTCTCGGCTTTTTACACGGACAAAAACTCTATTCTCGTAAATAGAATAAAATGAACCACAAAGGCACAGAGGACACAAAGAGCCTGATTTGTCATCTCTTTAAAAAGAGGCAAGCCAGAGCGCGATATTGATGCTTCTGGGTTAATATTCTTTCTCTTTTCTTCCCTTTGTCTCTTTGTGGTTATATTATCAAAACAAGTGTCCGGGTTTTTGGGAAAATTCTATGCTTTGGCAATGGGCATTCGCCAACCTGTACCAAAAGCGCGATCGCTAATTTTTAATCCGGGCGGTGCTTGTCGTCGTTTAAATTCTGCCCGCATTACCATTTGTACTACTCGTTTTACCGTATCAGCATCATAACCAGCCTCGATAATTTGTTCGGGTGATTCGTAGTTTTCTACTAATCGGTATAAAATATCATCTAATATCTCATAAGGGGGTAAGGAATCTTGATCCAATTGTCCGGGTTTTAATTCGGCACTGGGGGGTTTAATCAGAATATTTGAAGGGATAATTTCACCTGTTTTCGCGTGTAAGTTTAACCATTGACAAAGGGAATAAACACGGGTTTTTGGCACATCGGCAATCACCGCTAAACCCCCATTCATATCACCATAGAGGGTGCAATATCCGACGGCTATTTCTGATTTATTTCCCGTGGAAACTAATAAATGTCCGAATTTATTAGAAATGGCCATTAATAAATTACCACGAATCCGAGATTGAAGATTCTCTTCTGCTAACCCGAAACTGGTTCCCGCAAATAATTCTCCTAAGCTTTGATCATAGGTTTTCATTAAGTCACCTATGGGTAAAATTTGGGTTTGAATGCCTAAATTTTTCGCTAATTCTAAGGCATCTGTGATAGAATGATCGGAGCTATAGGGTGATGGCATTAATACCCCTAAGACATTCTCTTTACCGATCGCGGCAGTCGCGATCGCAGCCACTAAAGCTGAATCAATACCACCACTTAAACCCAGTACAATTTTAGAAAAACCACATTTTCTCACATAATCTTCGATTCCTAAGACTAGGGCTAACCAAATTTCTTCATCTTCACTTTGAGGAAGAATCGCGATCGCGCTTTTTTCGGCCTTTAAATCCTGTATTTCTTCATTAAATTCTAAGATCACAAAATCCGATTCAAACGCCTGAGCGCGACAAATTACTTCACCTTTACGGTTAAACGCGACACTACATCCATCAAAAATTAAATCATCATTTCCTCCCACTTGATTAGTATAAATAATCGGTAATTGATACTGACAGGAATTATATCGAAGCATCGCTTCTCGCAATTTTTGTTTACTGAGACGATAGGGAGACGCGGATAAATTAATGACAAAATCTACCTGTTGTTTTGCTAATTCTTCTATAGGATTACAAGCATAACAACGTTTCCCCCAAAATTCTTCATTATTCCATAAATCTTCACAAATTGTCACCCCGATTTTGCGGTTATTTATGATAAAATAGTCACTGGTTTTTCCTGGTTCAAAATAACGATCTTCGTCAAAAACATCATAGGTAGGTAACAGTCGCTTATGGAAAATTTGCTCAACTTTACCATTTTGGAGTAACGCGGCACTATTAAAAAGTGATTTGCCTCCTTCTTTTTTCGCGTCTAAATTCGGTGTGACAGTGCCCACGATGACGGCTATTTGGGGAGGTAAATCTTGGGCAAGTTTTTCTAAAGTTTCCCCTATTCTCTCAATAAAACTGGGATTGGTTAATAAGTCTCTGGGGGGATAACCACAGATGGCTAATTCTGGAGTAATTAAAAGGCTACACTCAATTTGTGATGCTTTTTGCGCGGCTTCTAAAATTAATTGGGCATTACCTTTTATGTCTCCAATTTTTGGATTGATTTGCGCGATCGCGATTTTCATAATAACCTTCCTTTGAGAATTTTTGGCGAAATTAAATAAACACTAGAGCTTTATCTTTAAGGGGGAGAAACGCGTCGCGATCGAAACGATATAAACTGGCTGGCCTTCCTGCACCCCGCGATACTTTAACTCCAGTATCCCATAGAAATCCTAATTTGAGTAAACGGGATCTAAAATTAGAATAATCTGAGAAATTTTCCCCTAAAACTGTTGTATAAAGTTGATAAAGTTCATTTAAGGTAAACAATTCGGGTAAGACTTCAAAGGCTATGGGACTATATTCTAACTTATTGCGTAATCGTTGATATCCATAGGCTAAAATTTGATTATGATCGAAAGCTAATTGGGGGAGTTTTTCCACAGGATACCAAGCAATACCCCCCACTCCTGTCGCGATTAATTCTGCTTCTTCATAGGGTACTAAGGCAAAATAACTTACTGATAAATAACGCACTCCATAACTATCTTTTGCTTCTCTAGGATCGCGTCTTGGGCCGCCAAAGGTGTATAATTGCTCTAAATAGAGATTATTTACCCTAATTTTTTCTGATAAAATGCGATCGGCTCCTTCTTCTAAGGATTCCCCTTGACGCACTAAAGTTCCGGGTAAACTCCAATAATGCAAAAAGGGTTCTTCTTGTCGCATTACTAATAATACTAAGAGACGATTTTGTTGGGTATCTACGGAGAAAATAACATTATCTACTCCTACTTTAAAATCGGCTAATTCCGAATTTCCATTTTTTTCTCTTCCTGCCATGAGTATAATTTCTCCTGTTCAATATATGCTTTTATTGCGGGTGTTAGTGCGTTTATATCCCTTTTTTCTCGATAGGCGGTTGATGATATGTTTGGTCCGATTAAGGGCGCGATCGTGATGTTTCCTCCCAATTTTCTAATTTCTCCTAAATTAATATCTTCCGTGGGATAACCCGGACGATAAATCACCAGTAATTGCACTTGTTTCAAGAAGTCTTCTATTTTATACCAGCGAGGTAATTGTGTCACTAAGTCGGAACCAATAACAAAGGTAAATTCGGCATTTTTCCATAAGATATTGGCTTGTGCCACGGTTTCCAAAGCACGATGACTACTCAATTCTGGATAAACAGAAATATTTTGATCAGGCGCGTGAATTTCATCTATCATTAAACGCAACATTTTTGAGCGTTTTGCCAAAGAAATTCTATGAGATTTAAAAGGATTATTCGATGCCCAAATTGCCACATGATCAAAATTTTGAGATAACCAATTGATAATAAATTTATGTCCTTCCGTAGGCGGATCGGCACTGGTTCCAAATAACGCGATTTTTGGCATAATGGGGAATGGGGAATGGGTAATGGGTAATAGGTAATAGGTAATGGGTAATGGGTAATTATTAATCAACTTATCAGAAACCCGGTTTCTTTAGTGAGCGACTCAGGTTAATGGTTTACCTGCAATCAGAAACCGGGTTTCTTTACCCTTGCTGAATGGGAGCATCTCAAATTGGCAGAAAAAACTGTAGTGGGAGCGTCTCGCTCCCTAGGGATCTAATAGGGAGCGAGACGCTCCCACTACCAATTTGCAAAAATGAGATGCACCCTGCTGAATCCTTTATTTTAGCAATAAATAGCCGTTTCCAAACGATTAGCTAAGTCGATAATATCATGTTTTCTGGCAATAGTATCTATCCATTCTTGGGGTATATTTTCTATGCCATAGTAAATTCCGGCTAACCCTCCTGTTATTGCCGCGGTTGTATCCGTATCTTTCCCTAAATTAACGGCTTTGAGTACGGTTTCGGCAAAGGATTTGCTGGTTAATAAACACCATAAGGCTGCTTCTAAACTATGGAGTACATAACCACCTGATTGAATTTCCTCTACAGGTAAACTATCAATGTTTCCGCGGAAAATTCTGGCAAAATGAGTCATTTCTTCTCCATACTTTTCTTGTCCATAAATTGCTTGGATTTTTGATAATCCTTCTCGATAAGCTTCTTGAGGGTTTAATCCTTCTAATAAAGCTTGGGCGATACTAATGTAAATGCCGCAAGACATTCGCGATCGCGCATGGGCATGGGTAATCGCGGAACATTCATGGACTCTTTGAATTAATGTAGAAAAATCCAGGGTTTTATGTAAATAAACCATAGGCAAAATTCGCATTAATGATCCATTGCCATTACGATCTTCACTATCATCACCCGCGAGCAGAGGTGACACCCCTTTTTGAATACGATCGAGGGCATTACTGGTAGTAATCCCAATATCAAAAACGACACCATGAGGAGTCCAATAACCCTCTTCACACCAACGACAAAAGGCTTGGGCAATTTTCTCTAAATTAAACCCTTGACATAGAGTTTCAGCTAAACAAAATGTGAGGGAACTATCATCGGACCAAGTACCGGGTGGTTGGTTATAAGTACCATAACCAATCATGGTTTTTACGGGGTTAATACTCCGCTCTAAACGACTGGTAAATTCAACGGAAACGCCTAATGCGTCACCAACACAAACTCCCATTAAACCTGATAAAACTGGATCTTTTTTTGACATATTTGGTAAGAAGGAAGTTAACAGTTGACAGTTGACAGTTGACAGTTGACAATTATCAATTATAGGACTTACGCACGGCAACATAAGGGTTTGAGCTTGTCGCTCAACGGAATGGCGTAATTTCTTAGTGCCTAAGTCCTAAATTATCAACTGTCAACTGTCAACTATCAACTGTCAACTCTTAACTGTCAACTGTCAACTGTCAACTGTCAACTGTCAATTACCCATTCCCTTTTGCGTTTTTTGGGTAAGGGTTTGTAACTCGGTAGAAATTTCGACTTTCGGGGAAATTGGATTTTCTAAACTACGAGTTTCCCCAGGTAAATTGGCAACATTTGCCGCCGTGCGAAGGGCGATATCTTCTAGTGTTTCTATCGGTTTGATCCTTTTGCCTCCCTCCATCACTAATTCCATTAAGGGAATGGGTGAGGAGCGATCGCGCTGAGATAAATTCTCCGTTGTTAACCCTAAACAGTCTCCAGAAATTTGACTATTTTCAAGATAACGAAAAATTTGTTTTTTCCCAGGATAACTGATTTTACCACTAGCTTCTTTCATTACCGCGATACCGTCTATTTCCACTAATTTATAAACCCCATTCACTGATGCTCCACTGACTAAACGAGTCCCGAAACCATAACCGTCAATACACGCACCTCCTTCTTTTAATTGGGCTATTTTCCACTCGTCTAAGTCGCTCGTGGCAAAAATAGGAACTCCGGGTAAAAGAGCTCGCGTTTCCTGAGATAATCTTACTAAATCTCCTGAATCTAAACGCACTCCCCCTAACTTTATTTCTCCCTTTTCTAACTGTTGCCCTAAACTACGCGCAGCCGCGATCGTGTCATAGGTATCTATCAATAAAGGTGCCCCCGGAAAATAACGATGAAATGCCGTAAACGCGTCATTTTCACTCCCCTGGGTTGCCGTTAAAGCCATGACTAAAGCATGAGCCATTGTCCCCACGGGTTTCCGCCCCAATTTCAGCGCGGCTAAGACATTAGAAGTCCCGTCAAAACCCGCGGCTAAAGCCGCCCGTGCCGCCCAAAGAGACGCTTGGGGACTAAAGGCTCGACGAGTGCCAAATTCCCATAACTTGGCCTCCGTACCCGCGACATCTCGAATACGCGCGGCTCTCGTCGCAATTAACGTCTGATAATTAATCGTATTAAGGAGATAAGTTTCGACTAACTGGGCTTGCCATAAAGGTGCTTCAACCCGCAATAGGGGCTCATGGGCAAAAACCGCGGTGCCCTCCGGTACAGCCCACACATCTCCGGTAAAATGGGCATCCCTTAACAACTCCCAAAAGGCTTGGGGCGTGTGGGTAAAAATTCCGCTATCGCGTAACGCGTCGATTTGGGTTGCAGAAAACCGAAATTTCTCTAGGTAGTCAAGGGCTTGGGCTAATCCCATCGCGATCAAATAGCCAAATCCCTTGGGCAAACCTCGCATAAATAATTCAAAGCTCGCGGGGCGTTGCTCTAATTTTTCTCCGACATAGCAGGCGCCCATCGTCAGTTGATACAAATCTGTTAATAAGCTGTAGTCGTCTGACTCCATATTTAATTGTTGATTTTCCCCAAGGGCTTTGAAACCGATAGGCGCGTTACATTCTGTCAATTCTGTGAGAATTTTCATGGGGGAACCCCCTTAAATATAAAGTTTATGTTTTTGATTTTCTAAAAATGGTTTCTTGGGTTGGAGTACCTAAGTCCCCATCTTCTCGTCTCTTGTCTCTATTATAGTAGATATGACCAAAATTATATGTACCTATTTCATTAAAATATCTAATAATAATGGGCTTAAACCCTTTTAAATATCATTTTTTACTTATATAACGAGTTTATTTATGGTCAAACACACATATATCCAGAAATATTAAAATCAAAAAATGATGCTTATTTATTGGGACGTGCTGGCGAATGGTGAAGGATTGTAAAGAAATAATGCAGAGTTGTAAAGTGTTTACTCACAAAAAAGGATAAATTATTACGGATTACTAAGTAATCAAAAAAAATATTGCTAAGTTGCACAAAAGACAGAAATTTGCATTATTATGAAGACATAGAAAGATGGATGCAAAAAAGCGAGGAGGGTTTTATGAATCTCTCAATGATGATGAAAAATGCTGTCCAGTACGTTTCGGGAGCAGTTGCTCGGATCTTTGGCCCGACTGATGATGAATACCCCCCAACTGGCGTTCAACCCTTTGAAGGTGAACGTACAAAGCAATCTCGTCCTGCTGATTAGTTTTTTCTCGATATCATGTTGGCTAAAATAGAAGATTGTTCTGAGTTTCCCCTAGGTATTTTTATCAGTTAAAAAAACCTATCTTTTTGAAACCACAATCTCTGGAAAAACAATTTTTTCTCCTAGAATGTTAAATTTACTCGAATTAACCTCATCCTACCCTTGGGATGAGGTTTTCGATTTGGGTAATTGGTAATTGGTAATTGGTAATGGGAGCCAGAGGCTCGCGCTTACATGGGTAGGGAGGGCTCCCACGACAGGTTTTTTTGCTTCTTTGGGATGCTCCCATTGGTAATGGGAGATGGGGGGATGGGGACAATAACAGATAACTCATCGGTGACATCGTTTAAAAAGGGAGCCTCTTAAGGAGGTAAATTGGTAGTGGGAGCGGAGAGAGCCCTCTTAGATCCCCGCGGGAGGGAGATGCTCCCACTAGAGTTTTTTTACCAATTTCAGATGCTCCCTTAAAAAATCTGTTGTTAACTTATCCATGATCCATTACCCATTACCCATTACCCATTACCCATTACTTATTCCCAGTCACAACAGTTGATTGAGGAAAAACGCGATCGCGGCGGAGCCGATAGGTACGGTAAGATTATCAAAACCGAATTTAGAAAAAGATTCTAAGAGAATAGCCACGATCGCGACTATTCCCGATACAATCCAAGTTTGCCAGATGGGGCCTTGAATAGTGAGGAAAATTAAACAACAAACTAGATAACTTACGATTCCCATTGTCACGGAGCCTTCCCAACTTTTTTGCATCCCGAAAACTTGATAACGATGTTTACCAAAACGTTGTCCGATCGCGGCGGCCATTCCATCCCCCCAAGTCATCACTAAAATACCCAAAGCCGCATAATAAGGTTGTTGTAAAGGCCAAAACCAAGCAATAAGAATACCGATACTCACGGCATAAAAAAAAGTTCCCCAACTGTGACGGCCTACACTATTAATACTTGGTAAAATGGGAAGTTGGTAGGAAATCAGCGCGATCGTTCCCGCGACAAAAGCCGCACCAATTCCCACCCAAGCCGGAATATTTAACCACCAAGCCAATAAAATTACATTTCCCGTGCCAATATGTACAATTTTTCGTGTTACCTCTGGCTCCACTTTCATGACACGATTAACCCCTTCAGCGAAAATTAAGATTAATCCTAACCAGGAGCCAACTAAGATAACTTGCCACCCAACACTGGGAATAGACTCAAAGATAGACACGGCAAAAAATATTTAATAAGACATCCTTAATCCTAGCATTTATCAGTAGGTTGGGTTGAACAACGTGAAACCCAACACAACTTAATCAGGAATGGAAATTAAATAATTTGACTATTTGGTTAGTAGTTTGATCCCTAAGGGCCGAAAAGCAGGCAAGATGCCTGCACTACTGTATTAATTTTTCATTCCTTAAAACATCCTTGATCCTATTATCAGTAGGTTGGGTTGAACAACGTGAAACCCAACACAACTCTATTAAACAAATCTATGGGTAAATTCAGACATTAAATCAATACGTCCTTTTCGTAACATCGCGGGATCTAAACGTTCCGTAGTATTACAAGTCAATAATACTACTAACTTTTGCTGCATGGAAATACCCGACTCATCAATGACACTTTGATAAAGAGTACCATCTAATAAACTCAAAATATGCTCGGTTTTATTACTATTTTGAGCCACTTCTGAGGCCCGATTTTTTGCTAAATTATCCGCCTCATTAATAATTAGACAAATCCGCTCCAAATAGGTTGGTGGAATAAAATTCTCTACCGCGTCATGATCGAGAATAAAAATTACATATCCTAAGGGTACTAAAATTTCCTTCGCGATCGCTTGTGTCCAAGCCGTTTTTCCTGTGCCCGGTTCTCCCTTTACTAAAACGGCTAATTGATTTTGCTCCAGAATTGCTTGTTGAACCTGATCGCTAAAATCTTGAATATCCTTGGGAAAAGAGCGAATAGGATATTGACTATATACCTGTCCAACCCGACTTTTATAGCCACTCAAAATCACAGCTAAATTATAGGTTGCTTTATTAACTAAAGAAGTCATATCCTTAGCAATAAGAGTATAACGTCGTCGTCCTCGGTCATAATTATCAATTTGTAACCAACAACTATATTGAGACCAATACGCGTAAACAGTTCCTAATATTTCTAAGCGTTCCCAAGTGGAAAAACGCTCAAGAGGATAATAAAAATGACGCTCCATAAAATATTGAGTAATCATCTCTGGTTTACCCACTATTTCTAAGATTTTCAAAATCGTTGTTTCTTGCAATTTATTTAAAACATAATCAATAGGAATGCTCTCCCGACTCACTAATTGCACCACAGGCGTTTCTGTAGTCAAAACATCTTTATAGCGATAATCAGGAGAGGGAGGTTGAGGGGTAAGATAATCCCAAAATTCATCAATTTCGTAACGGACATTTTCCGAAAAAATATTAAAAAAATTCGCCCACCAAGAATAGTTATTTCGCCCCAACGCATCGGCAACATCGCTGGCAATATCCATCGTTTTTTTGGTTAATTCAAAGGGGTCATTAGAAACTAAATGCCAAAAATAATCTAACTCAAATTGTCGGTAAAGAGGTCGCCAACCTGAACCCAATAAACCCCGACTTTGGGCATTTCCTTGATGAAATTTTCCGTTGTTGCCAAAGTATTCTGGCTCCATTTTAGTAACTCCTTTTCTGAAGAACCTAACATCTAGTTTCGTCGTTTTTTCGGTGGGGTTGAGTCTGATTATGTTCCCTTTAATGAGAAACTTTCGTTTTTCAACCCAACCTACTTAATTTCGATATATTCTCGTGGGACAAAATCCACTAACAAAACTCCATTTTCGGAACAATAAAAATGATAACCATTATGATACATAGCGACCGCATTAATGGTAAATATAACTGGAATACCATGTCTGGCTCCTACCGATGATCGTGCTGTTTCTATATTACTAGAAAGATGAACGTGATGTCTTGCCATTTTGCCCAGTCGTTGGTTAAGAATTGATACAACATTTTTTTGTGTGGTTCCGTGATATAATAAACTGAGTTGTTCCAGGGGGTCAAGTTGTAAATCTATTTTAATACTATGACCTGGCTTTGCACGAATTAATGAGCCTGTTTCAGCAAAAGAAAAGCGTTTTTTATCATTGTTACTCACCACTTCTTGCAGTTCCATCTGTTCCATCGGAAAATTGTCTTTTGCCGCCGCGATTAATAGTTCATTTACGCAAACCAATCCCCCCTATTTTAGTGTTAAACCGATTTTATCCGGGGGATGCCGTAGATGATATCGCAGAAGGAAGAAGGAAGAAGGAAGAAGGAAGAAGCAATAAAATCAATGGTTTTGGCCATGAACAACGTCCTAACAGTCGAGGTTGCTATAACTCAGATATTTACTGATTTTTATTAACCGATTATGATTCATCTTTATCAAAGATTAAACATGAATAAATTTCCTGGTCAAGAGGGGAAAAGTTCTTTTTTATTGAGCAACATTTTTCTATAATACAACCTATGTTACAAAAATGTCAAGCATCAAGAGCAAAAAAAGACTGACTATAAGTATCCCTAGTCTTGGGTGGGATTTCTTTATCACAAAATAGCAAATTTGTCAACACCATAGACATCTCTATAAACTACTGTAGGGTAGGCTAACCCTGCCATTGATCCGATTTTTTCCAGATGTCTTATAGATTCAGAGGCACAGACACAACCTGTAGGGGCAATCCCCCCGTGGTTGCCCCAAAAAAACTCGTCAATGTATAAGTTTTGAGATTTTAACGCAAGAGAAAAAAACGATCGCGTTTCCCCTCACCCAATCAGTTATGATCAGAACAAATAAAATTATCTTACTCGACACTTAAACAGAGGAGAAAAAATCATGTTACCCGAACCGAAAAAATATTGGACTCCCGAACTTTGGGCAAGTTGGAAACCCTTTGGATTAGGGGAACAATATCCCAATAATTATTGGGAAGTATTACGGGCAATTTGGTTAAGTCGAGATAATTTTCCCTACGCGTGGGAAGTGCTTAATAAAGGCGTTTGTGATGGTTGTGCTTTGGGTACAACAGGCATGAAAGATTGGACTTTAGACGGTTTACATCTTTGTAATGTCCGTTTGCGTCTTTTACGCATGAATACCATGTCGGAATTTGATCATAAAATTCTCTCCGATGTCGCTCCCTTAAAGAAGAAAAGTAGTGCTGATTTACTGGAAATGGGCCGTTTAGCTTATCCCATGATTCGTCATCAAGGCGATCGCGGTTTTACTCGCATTTCTTGGGATGAAGCCTTAGATACAATACGCGATCGCGTCCTAGCCACAACCCGCGATCGTCTCAGTTTTTATATTACCAGTCGAGGCACAGTTAACGAAACCTATTATGCCACCCAAAAAGCCGTCCGAGCAATGGGTTCTAATAACATAGATAATGCCGCCCGTATTTGTCATTCCCCCAGTACAACCGCGTTAAAATCATCATTAGGAATAGCCGCGACAACTTGTTCCTATAAAGACTGGATCGGCACAGACTTATTAGTATTTATCGGCTCCAATGTAGCCAATAATCAACCCGTTACCGTCAAATATCTGCACTGGGCAAAAAAAGCCGGAACTCGCATTGTAGTTATTAACACTTATCGAGAACCCGGAATGGAAAAATATTGGGTTCCTTCCATCGTTGAAAGTGCCTTATTCGGCACAAAATTCGCCGAAGACTTTTTCTTAGTCAATGCTGGTGGTGATATAGCATTTCTCAATGGCACAATCAAACATTTAATCGAAAATAACTGGCTCGATCGCTCATTTATTGAGAAATATACCAACAATTTTAATGAACTAAAAAACACCTTAGAAAACCAATCCTGGGAACAATTAGAAAAACTTTCGGGTGCAAGTCTAGAAGAAATGTTAGCCTTCGCGAAAATAGTAGGAGACGCGGAAAAAGCCGTCTTTGTTTGGAGTATGGGAATTACTCAACATGAATGTGGCGAAGATAATGTCAGAGCTATTGTTAATTTAGCATTAACAAAAGGATTTATCGGGCGAGAAGGATGTGGTTTAATGCCTATTCGTGGACATTCAGGAGTCCAAGGAGGCGCGGAAATGGGATGTTATGCCACAGTATTTCCGGGTGGGAAATCTATTACCCAAGAAAATGCCGATCAATTAAAAGAAATTTGGGGGTTTGAAGTTCCCCTTACTAAAGGTTTTACTGCTTCCGAAATGATTGATGCCGCGTATCAAGATAAGTTAGATGTTTTAGTATCTGTGGGAGGGAATTTTTTAGAAGTTTTACCCGATCCTGAGTATGTAGAAACAGCCTTAAAAAAAGTATCCTTACGAGTGCATTTTGACATTATTTGCTCCAGTCAAATGTTAATAGATCCCGCAGATACGGTAATTTTATTACCTGCAACTACCCGCTATGAAGTCCCTGGGGGTGTCACGGAAACAACTACAGAAAGACGAGTCATTTTTAGTCCAGAAATTCCAGGGCATAAGATTGGGGAAGCGCGTCCAGAATGGGAAGTTTTTCTGGAATTAGCCTCGCGAGTTCGTCCCGATATTGCCGATAAACTTAAATTTAAGAATACCTCGGAAATGCGAGAGGAAATTGCCTTAGTTAATCCCCAATACGCGGGGATTCAACATTTAAAAGAAGCTGGAGATCAATTTCAATATGGGGGGAGTCATTTATGTTTTGGTTGGAATTTTCCGACGGGGGATGGGAAGGCTAATTTTAGTCCCTTATTGCCTCCTCAAAAAGATTTACCGCCCGGGTATTTTATTGTAGCTACGCGACGCGGTAAACAGTTTAATAGTATGGTACAGGAAAAGAAAGACTCGATTACTGGCGCGTTTCGAGATGCTGTTTATATCAGTGAGAATGATATGACTCCGTTAGGGTTAAAGGAGGGAGATTTTGTGTTACTGAAAAATGACTTAGGAGAGTTTAAAGGGCGTGTTTATCCTTCTAAAATTAAACCGGGTAATTTACAAGTACATTGGCCAGAAGGTAATATTTTATTGGATAAAGAGAAGCGATCGCCCGTTGCCGGAGTTCCCGATTATAATGCTTTAGTCAAGTTGGAAAAACTGAATCATTCCCATCAATAAAGGTAGGGAGTCAAGGCGGTAGGGGCGGGTTAACCAGTAGTAAATTTATATTTTTAAGATACCAGTAAACCCGCCCCTAGCAGTTTCTCTTTCTTTTCTTTCCTCTGTGTGCTTTGTGCCTTTGTGGTTCATCAAAAAAGCGACAATAGCACGATTATATCACAAAATAAAGACGTGATATTACCTTGACATTACTGTTTCCTAGTATCAGTAAGGGCGGGTTCATGGGTATCTTGAAAACATAACCTGAATACTGATGAACCAGCCCCTAGGGGTGAATCGAAACCTAAAATCTAAAACCTAAAACCGGGTAATTTGCCTATAATTTAGGTTCCGCGATCGTGACATTTTTGCTGATATTGAAATCATTAGGATCGTTAGGATTTTTCGCCGGCCATTGAGTATTACCACCACCATCATTAAAGTGGGTTCCCGTATGGTGTTTAACATTCCAAGTTTTGCCACCATTTTCGGCTTTGTTATAGGCGACAATACTATTGGTTATGGTGATATGCTCTCCACCACCCCAGAAAGCACCGCCTTGAAATCCCGCGTGATTTTGAGTAATTACACAGTTAGTAATGTTCACGGGACTAGGAGAAACAAACATGATCGCGCCTCCTAAACCATTAATTTTTCCATCCGCGGTAACTTCATAAGCTTTATTACCAGAAAAGGTACTATCAATAATCGTACCCGGAGAGGTTTCCCCAGCCCAAAAGCCTCCACCTTGACTGAGGGCGATATTCTGAATAAATTTCGTTTTGCTGATGGTATATTCACCATTACCAATGCGTAATCCAGCGCCTAAAGCATCACCTTTGGCATCTTTAATTACTTGATTATTACTAATCTGACATCCTTCTATAAGAATGGTATCGGGGGGATAAACAAATAAGAAGAGAGCACCACCTTGTCCCGCGCCTTTGTTGCCATCAAAACGACTGTTAGAAATGGTGATTTTACCGCCTACGGGGCCATGACTACTATTGGGGCCCGAAGCATTGGCTCCATCGGTATAAATCGCACCTCCATAACCAATTGTTCGCGTACCAAAGACTCCCGCGAGGGTGTCATTATTGGTAAAGATACAGTTATCAACTGTTAAGATCCCTAAGAGGTTATTAATGGCACCACCATTAATGCCTTTATTATTAGTAAAGGTTGAAGCTTTAACACTAAGGGAACCTCCGCTTTTTGTCGCGATCGCGCCGGCTCCTCTTTCGCTTTTACCGGAAGTACCATTATTACTGTCAAAGGTGCAATTCTTAATGATATTGGTGCTTTTGAAACCTGTATAAATTGCGCCAGCCCATGAAGCTACATTGTTTTTAAAGGTGCAATATTCTAGGGTTAAGGTACTGCTACTACTCCCACGAAGTCCACCACCGGCTCCGGTGGCTTCATCGGCTCCCGTTACTTTTCCATTGGCAATTGTGACATTTTTCAAGGTCAAATTAATGGCATTTTCCATCTCAATGACACGCGAGGTGTTATTACCACTGATGGTTAAACCGGGTGTTTGTGCCCCATCAATAATCAGGTTTTTATTCACAACTAATTGCCCACTGGTGAGGGTAATTGTCTGATTGGCTAAATTGTGGGCAAATGTAATCAGAGCGTCGGCGGGTGCTGTCGCGATCGTGTCTCTTAAAGAGCCACTACCACTATCATTGGTATTAGTGACTATCAGGTTTGCCATAGATATACTCAAAATAAGAGGTTGGATGAGAAGGATTATATCTCGATTTCGTGATTAATTTGACAATATTTTGCTCCTAGGTGATAAGTGTTAGGTTATCACCTACTTAAAAAGAAAATCAAAAACATAATTTAAGCCGACCAGTTCCAGCAACAGTAAGTTTGGTTGAAGCTAGTGAAACCCAACACAAAAACTGTAGCAAGACTTTTTGAAATTGGTATAAGTTATTCATAATTTGATCGCGGAAAAACTGAAAGCAAAAACTAAAAACATAACCCCTTGACGAGGGCGATATAGCAATCTTAAATATGTGGTGAGATTTTTCGGAATGCACTTCGGACTTGTGCCGAAACTATTCGCGAGGGAGACAAGCATTCCTGATTAGACTTCTTGCAGAATTCTGGCAGAATTCTGGCAACAGGCAACAGGGGGAGAAATTGATGATTCCTAACTAAACGAGCTTTTTTTTTAGTTTCGCAAGAGGTCTATTATTAACATTAAATTTGTTACTTCGGACTCCTGACGGATTGCTATAATACCCTAGAAATAAGTGTAAATTGCCTGTTTTTTCGGTGGAATTGATGAGAAAGTTGGGTTTCACATTCGTTCAACCCAACCGACATAAATGAGTTTAATTAACTTGATTTAAACGCCGCAAATTTAAGACATCACCCATCTTTTTAATCTGTACTGAAGTCTTTTCTAGTTGCTCTTTATCCTTCACTTCAATACATAAATCAATTAACGCGGGTTCCCCCGGAAATGTCTTGACGTTCGCACTGCGAACATTGACATTATGATCTTTCAAATGACCTAAGATATCATTTAATACTCCTACCCGATCAAGGACTTCAATTTGAATACTAATCGGATAAGTTTGGGGGCGGCCATCTTTCTTATCTGGGATATTCCAACTAACAGGTAAAATGCGGTCTCCTTCTACATTTTCTAAGTTTTGACACCCTTGACGATGTATCGAAAGTCCTCGCGTGCGAGTCACTACCCCAATAATCGGTTCCCCTGGAATCGCGTTACAACAACCGGCGAAATGATGCAGGAATCCTTCTGCTCCTATAATAGGAGATTTACTGGAACTTGGAAGCGATAAAGAACGCGGTGGTGGAACCGTTGGTAAAATTGGTGCGGTTTCGATTTTTTGTTCTGTTTTGATCAGATCCCGCAAACGGTTAACTACATTATTAATTGTTACTTCTCCATATCCTAAACCTGCTAATAAATCATTGACACTATGATAATTACATTTTAGGGCGACTGTGTGCATGGGTTCTGATTTTAATAAGGCCTCAAAACCACTTTTTCCTAATTCTTTTTCCAGCATTTCTTTACCGCGTGCTAGATTTTCATCTCGGTGGGATCGCTTAAACCATTGACGAATACGATGTTTCGCGCTACTTGTCACCACAAAGTTTAACCAATCTAAACTGGGATGACCATTTTTTTGGTTGATAATTTCCACGATATCGCCATTCTGTAATGGTGTATCTAATGTCACCATACGCCCATTAATGCGAGAACCTATACAATGATTACCGATTTCTGTATGAATACGATAGGCAAAATCAACTGGAGTCGCGCCCTTATTCAATGAAATTACATCCCCTGTTGGGGTAAATACATAAATATCTTCATCAAATAAGTTATCCTTAATACTCTGTAAATATTCCTTCGCATTTAAGTCGGTTTGCCATTCTAATAACTGTCGCAACCAAGTGAATTTTTCATCATCTGCTGATACGGTAACATGAGAATTGCCCGTTTCTTTATATTTCCAATGAGCCGCGATCCCGTATTCGGCAATATGGTGCATTTCTACGGTGCGAATTTGTACTTCTATCGGTTTACCATTGGGTCCGATTACTCCGGTATGTAAGGATTGATAACGGTTGGGTTTGGGTAAACCAATATAGTCTTTAAAACGACCCGGAATCGGACGAAAAGAGTCGTGAACAATGGCTAAAGAACGATAACAATCTTGATTTGTATCGACAATAATCCGTACTGCCGCGATGTCATAAACTTGATTAAATCCTTTTTGACGACGCTGCATTTTTTGATAAATTCCAAATAAATGTTTCGGACGCCCTATGACTTCATAACATTTTACTCCGGCTTTTTCTAAGCGTTCCCGTAAGCGATCGGTGACTTCTGCTAATTGTGCTTCGCGATCGGTGCGTTTTTGCGCGACTAATTCTTGCATTTCTCGGTAGGCTTCTTGTTCTAAATACTTAAAGGCTAAATCTTCTAATTCCCATTTGAACCGACCGATCCCTAAACGATTCGCTAAAGGGGCAAAAATTTCTCGCGTTTCTTGGGCAATAATCCGCTGTTTTTCTGGGGTTAAATGTTCTAAAGTTCTCATATTATGAAGTCGATCAGCTAATTTCACGATGATGACGCGGATATCTTTCGCCATCGCGAGAAACATTCGCCGAAAGTTCTCCGCTTGTCGTTCGGTTTTACTGGAAAAATTCAATTTAGAAAGTTTGGTTACTCCTTCCACAAGCTGACTCACTTCTGAACCAAATTTCTTTTCTAGTTCTTCTGGTGTGACATCGGTATCTTCCACAATATCATGGAGGAATCCCGCGGCCACCATTTCACTACTACCTCCGAGATATCGTAATAAACCTGCCACCGCGATCGGATGACAGATATAGGGTTCTCCTGATTTCCGATATTGGCCTTCATGGAGTTTATAAGCAAATTCAAAGGCACTACAAATTAAATTATTGTCAGCAGAATAAGTACCATTACTCGCCTCTGCATCTCTAATATTGAGACATTCTTGCAGCCAGTCGGGCACGACACAAAGTATGGGAGTTGGTGCGAGTATTTCGGTGTTCATAGTTGTTGTTATGGGTAGATGTTACTAATTGGGAATGGGCAACAGGTGGGTTGATTTTACTAAAATCAACCCTTTTTCTGTATCTTCCTATACATACTAAGTTAAGAGTGAACAAAAAGGCCATCAATACCGTATCGCGCTTCACTGGGGAGAAAACCAGTTAAACCGAAAGGGCAAATCGATCAATGCAGACCTTGATGTTTCTATTATTGGCGAAAAAATAAGGGTTGCAAGGAAAAAAACCAGATCCCTTAATATTTGGAAACGGTTAGGCTTTATTCTACTCTCATTAGATCAATATATTTCTTAACATTGCCCAGATGTTGTCACAAAATCGTCATCAGTTGTACCAAAAACTAAGCTTTCAGCTCCAAGAGCTTCAAAGGACTGCAACACAGGGTAATCTAGTAAGGGCAGAACTTGTCACGGAGTTAAGGAGGATATCACAGTGGTTTGGGGACGAAGTAATTAACCTCAGCCTACAGGAGTCCGAGTCTTTGCCGGAGCTCCAACAGTCTTATCTCACGGAAATGCACAGGCTGTTTCGACTTTTGGCAATGGATGTTACATTTTTACAGGTCTCTCGTCAATCAACTACTACGGAAAAACGCTTAGAGATGATCCACGATCGCGTCCAAACCCTCCTTCGCTATTGCGAGGCCCTTTTAGGGGAACATAAATAAGTAAGAATATAGGAGAGATAAACCCGTGCAATGTCCCAAATGTAAGAAAATGGAGTTACAGGATGGTATGTTATCCGATAATTTATCGGTGAAGTGGTGTGCTGAGTGTTCTGGGATCTGGATTCCCACTTCCGAATATCAAGCTTGGCAAGAGTATCAACGACGTTGGGCACAGCAAAACCCCGAACCGGTTGATCAAGATATTGATTTTATCCCCTCACCTTATGATAGTCGCGCGGCTTTGTGTCCAGAATGTAGTAATTATTTATCTCGCGCCAAAGTTCCTTTTAAGAATCCTTTTTATATTGAGCGTTGTATGAGTTGTGGGGGGATTTGGTGCGATAATGGCGAATGGGAAATGTTGGAATATTTGGGTTTTCAGAGTGAAATTGAGCAGATGTTTTCTAGCGCGTGGCAAGCGAAACAGCGCGAACAAAATCTCGCACAAAAAGAACGTGATGCGCTGGTTAATAAGTTAGGGCCAGATATTGCTGATTATGTTTTTCAATTAGCGGAAGTCTTGAAGGATCATCCCTATGGGGATTTTGCCGCGTCTTATATGTTACGTCGTTTTGAATCTGTGAAAAAGGGTGTTCCAGAATCTCATCAAGAAGGTAGAGATAAATAAAAATATCACGGAGATCAAGAAACCGGGTTTCTCTGAGAAACCCGGTTTCTGATATCTCAAGTTTATCGAGAAGAAACCCGGTTTCTTCTTCTATATTTAGTTGAGCTAATTTTTACTAAAAAAAATGGTGACAGATTCTTTATTTCGTGTGGAAAATTTGCGGGTTTCTTATCCGGGTTCCCCTGGGGATGTCTGGGCGGTTGATGATGTTTCTTTTACGTTACAACCGGGAGAAAAGTTAGGTTTAGTGGGGGAGTCGGGTTGTGGTAAATCGACTCTCGGACGTGCCGCGATGCGTTTGCTTCCGGTTTCTTCTGCTATTGAGGGCCGGGTTTTATTTGAGGGTGAGTCGATTTTTGATATGGATCGCGATCGAATGCGTCGTTTTCGGGGAGAGGCGATCGCGTTAGTTTTTCAAGATCCCATGACTCGTCTTGATCCTTTGATGACGATCGGGGATCATTGTTTGGAAACTTTGTTATCCCATGAAGGACAATTAACTCCTAAACAGGCAAAAAATCGGGCTTTGGAAATTTTAGAAGCTGTGAATATTCCCGCGTCTCGTTGGTCCCAATATCCCCATGAGTTTAGTGGGGGAATGCGCCAAAGAGTCGCGATCGCGTTGGCTCTTCTTCTTAATCCTAAATTAATTGTAGCCGATGAACCGACAACGAGTTTAGATGTCACCGTATCGGCACAAATTTTACAGGAATTAACTCGTTTATGTCGAGATAGGGGAACGGCTATTTTATTAATTTCTCACGATTTGGCGATGGTGGGAGAATATTGCGATCGCATCGCGGTGATGTATCAAGGTAAAATTGTGGAAACGGGTATCACGGAAAATGTTTTTCGTGCGCCTCAACATGATTATACTAAAACTCTCCTTAATTCCGCGTTACACTTACAAGTCAAGGATGAAGGAAGAGGGAAAACGGAAGAAGGAAGAAGGGAAGACAATGCGATTAATTTTTCGGGAAATACCTTGTTAAAATTGACGGATTTAAAACAGTATTATACCTTAGAAAAGAGTTTTTTGCAACAAATCTTTTCGGGAAAACAGGCTACGTCGATTAAAGCGGTAGATGGTATTACCTTAGAGTTATATGAAGGAGAAATTTTAGGGCTAGTGGGCGAATCTGGATGTGGAAAAAGTACCTTATCACGGACAATTTTACAATTAATTCGTCCTACGGGTGGAAAAGTGGAATTTGAGGGGATTGATCTCACTGGTTTATCACGCGAAGAAATGAGAAAAAAACGCCGTCAAATGCAGATGATTTTTCAAGATCCCCATGCTTGTCTTAACCCGATGATGACGGTGGGACAAAGTATTGCTGATCCCTTATTAATTCATCAATCAGCGACGGTTGCAGAAGCGAAACTTCAAGTTTTACAAATGTTAGAAAGGGTGGGTTTAACGCCCGCCCAGGAGTATTATCAACGCTATCCCAAGGAATTATCCGGGGGACAACAACAAAGAGTCGCGATCGCGCGCGCTTTAATTACTCGTCCTCAATTAATTATTTGTGATGAACCCGTAAGTATGTTAGATGCCACGGTACAGAGTCAAGTATTAGAGTTAATGTTGGAATTAAAACGAGAATTTAATCTCACTTATCTGTTTATTACCCATGATTTATGGGTAGCAAAATATTTGTGCGATCGCATCGCGGTAATGAAGGGGGGACAAATTGTGGAATTAGGGGAAACTCAAACTATTTTTAATAGTCCTCAACATCCTTATACTCAGGAGTTATTACAAGCGGCTCCTTTATTGGCCAAAATATAAATAGGACCGAAGGAAGAAGGAAGAAGGTTAACAATTGACAATTAACAATGAACAATTAATAATTATAATTACCAATTGTTCATTGTTAATTACCAAATTCCCAATCCCCTATCCCGAATCCTAGGGACACGGCAGTGCCGTGTCCCTACTATTAACAATGTCCTAACCGTCTAGGTTGATATAGTAATCGACTGGCACATAAGACGATTTTTCCGTCAGAAAACCAGTTTCTAAGTTATACTGGATAAAATGATCGACGTTGACATTCTCACCCATAACTTAGGATGGCAGGAGAAGATGAAAAAACGTTATTTTTTAAAGGCTGGCGCGACTATCCTCGGCACAGCATGGTTATCACATTATCTGGAGGGAAACTCAGGAGCTATGGCCGCAGAAAACAACAACTTTGAAATCACGAAAACTGAACAAGAGTGGCGTGAAATTCTCACACCTGAACAGTTTAAGGTACTGCGTAAACATGGCACGGAACGCGCGGGAACCAGTCCCCTTGATAAGCAATATGCTAAGGGTAATTATCTCTGTGCTGGCTGCGATTTACCACTGTTTACGTCCGATACTAAATTCAATAGTGGCACGGGATGGCCTAGTTTTTATGACCCTATTGCGGGCGCGATCGCGACAACGACAGATCGGTCATTTTTTATGACGAGAGTTGAAGTACATTGTCATCGTTGCGGTGGGCATTTAGGTCATGTTTTTGATGATGGTCCTAAACCTACGGGAAAGCGGTATTGTATGAATGGTGTCGCGCTTAAATTTGTTCCTCTTTGAACTCTCAAACTAAAGAAACCGGGTTTCTGGGATCAGACTCTTCCCTAAGTCGAGATTTGGTGAAGAAACCCGGTTTCTGCCTAAGTCATTAACTAACAAATTACGTTAAATTTAAACGGCCGCACCTTGATCTTGTAAAACCGTTTTTTTGGCTCGTTCGGCTCGCGCATCTGCCGTAGCCATAACTTCCACTGTTTTCTCTACCATTTCCCCAGGATAATTTTCTAAGACACGAGTGGAAAGAGAAACACGACTGCGCCCTTCTTCCAAATTAATCACGATCGCTTTAATCATTTGCCCCAAGACAAATAACTTGGAAAGATCGTCAATATAATTTTGACTGACTTCTTTAATGTGTAATAATCCGGTAATACCATCCAAGTCAACAAAGACACCAAAATGTTTAAAATTGGTCACTTTTCCTTCCACTAATTGACCAATTTCTAATTGACTAAAGACAGAAGATTGAGAAGCCATCCGTTGAGAGAGGATAATTTTTCCACGTTCCTGATTAACCTCAATAAAACTAGCTGTTACAGCTTGACCTATCAGAGATTCTAAATTATCCCTCTCCAAAAGGTGCGATCGCGGGATAAAGCCACGCATTCCCTGGACATCAACCGTCACACCACCCTTATTAACACCCGTGACGCGGACTTGCAAAACTTCACCATTATCAAATTTTTCGGTTAATTCATCCCAAACCTTCTTCAACATCAACTTTCGCAAAGAAAGAGTGACTTGACCATCTGCATTGGGTTCAGTAATAATGAGGAATTCTCGTTCCTCTTGAAGGGGTAGAACTTCAGACAGGTTCGAGACTTCACCCAACGCGACTTCTTCGATGGGGATAAAACCAGGGGACTTACCGCCAATGTCCACATAGGCACCATTAGATTCATACTCAAAGGGCTTACCGCGTACTACCTGCCCTTTTTCATACGCAAAAGAGTCTTTTTCGAGGGCTTTGGCAAAGTCATCCATCGAGAAAGAGGGTTTAGCGCCTTGAGAACCTGTCGATTTTAGAGCCATATCAATTGAACGAAGGAAAAAATAATATAAATAGAGAATTACTCGCTACTTACCTCCTAGTTTAGCAAATTATCTCCCCAGTTGCTACAAACTAGGGATTTTTCCTCTGATCCTGCATCTGTGCCCCTTGTGATTGATCAGAAATTTAGCGTGATCGGCTCTGATTTGTTCTTCTACAGAAGTTACCCACAGTCTCCCCAGAAATCTGATTTCTGATATAGTGCGTCTAAATGATTTATACAATTAAGGTAGGGGCAATCCCCCCGTGGTTGCCCCGATTGATCAGGGGTAGGCACAATTGATGAGGGGTAGGCACTCTGGCACTACCCCTACAAATCTCTAGGAATGATTTAGACTTCCTATAGTTTTGATAAATAACACCACGGAGATCATCTAGGAAAAACAGGTTTTTTCTGAGCAAATAAACCATGTTTTTCCCTAATTAACGTCCTTGATTGAACTCATCAAATTTATCTTTTACGGTCTGAATATCTTGCCACATTAACCATTTGGGACTGCCTTCTTCCTTAGAGGGATTTCGCAATAAATAAGACGGATGAAAAATCGGCATACATAAACGATCTTGCCATTCTAACCATTGTCCTCTAATTTTACTAATCGGTCGTTTATCGGCTAAAATACCTTTAACCGCGGTAGCACCCGTCAATAAAATAATCTTAGGATTAACCAGGCGCACTTGTTCCAATAAATAAGGTTTACAAGCCGTCACTTCATCAGGGATCGGAGTGCGATTGTCGGGGGGACGACATTTATTAACATTGCAAATATAGACATCTTTTTCACTACTTAAACCCACGGATTCTAAAATTTTTTCTAATAATTTACCTGATTTTCCCACAAAAGGAAGTCCCGTTTCATCTTCCTGTTGGCCGGGGGCTTCTCCGATAATCATAATGGAAGCATTAAGATTTCCCCTGCCGATGACAACTTGGGTGCGACTATGACATAATTGACAACGCTGACATTGATCGCAATCTTGTCTTATTTCCTCCATTGTTTGATAAAGCCCGATGGGAATAGGAATTTTCGGATCTCTGAGGTGGAGAGAAGAGCGAGAAGAGGGTTCGAGGGAGGGTTGATCAAATAAACTCAATTGTATATTTTCGGACATAGATTCAAGAAAGTGAGCAGGTTTAATAATTAGTGTAAGATTTTTGGTCTAAATTTAACCATCAATTGCGAAAAAATCAGTCATCATAGAAATAGGTGATGCGTTTGGTGGTTGTCTTATGTTATTAAATCCATTATTTCACGATCGCGCCTCCGCCGGAGAAAAACTCGGACAAGTCATTGTCTCGGAAATAGCCAAATGTCTTTCCTCTTGGGAAAAAAAACCTCAACCCATCGTTTACGCGTTACCACGGGGGGGTTTACCCATCGGGCTACCCATCGCGAGATTATTACAATGTCCCTTAGATGTGATTATTTCCAAAAAAATTACTCATCCAGACAATCACGAATTAGCATTAGGCGCGGTGACAGCTAGTGGTGAAGTGATTTGGTCCAAATATAAACCGCGTACTTTGGGCGAACAAATTAATATGTTGGAAGTCGCGCAAGCCAAAGCAGAAAAACAATTAAGGGATTTTGCCCCGGCACGGCCTTCTGTGAGTCCCCAAGGGGTTTTAGTGATTTTAGTCGATGATGGTATTGCTACAGGAATGACAATGCTGGCAGCCGCGCAGGCTTTAAGAGCGCAGTCTCCACAGGAGCTTTGGATTTGTGCTCCCGTTGCTCCTTTAGAAATAATGTCATTGTTACAACAAGAATGCGATCGCGTGATTATCTTAGAAACCCCGAACCCTTTTTATAGTGTCAGTCGCTTTTATGGGGAATTTTCTCAAGTAGAAACAGAAGACGCGATCGCGTGTTTAAAACAACAAAATCAATGGTTATAACAGATGTTTTACACTAATTACTGAATGCCCCTAGGAATTTATGGGAATATTTTACGATGAATTTTCTCCCACATTTTACCATGCCTGTAGGGGATCTTTCACCCATATCTTTAATACCCACAGACAACTGATAAAAACCCGCCCCAACCCCACAGACAACTGATAAAAAACCACCCCCATCCCGATATTAATTATTAATGTAATTTAATGGTTATTTGGGGATAGTTGTGAGGGGTTATTGGTTGGGTGGGGGCGGGTTTATTAAGGTTATCTGTGGGTGGCAAAATTGATCGGTGTTATCGGTTGGGTGGGGGCGGGTTTATTAAGGTTATCTGTGGGTGGCAAAATTGATCGGTGAACCCGCCCCTACTCAATATTTAATGATATTCGGACGTGATATTAGTATCTGGAATAAAAAGACTTTAATCCTGGCTGACACCCGGAACTTTTCGATATATTTCATTAATTGCACAACGAAAATCGACACTGACTAAGTGTAGCTCATCACCTTGTCTATAGGATTGAGAAACCCAATTCCCAGACTCGGAAAGACGAAAACACTCAATATTTATCTGCGTTTGATTGACTAGAACATATTCCTGTAAACTTGATAAATTTTGATAGTCAGCAAATTTTTCGCTTCTATCAAAAGTCGCGGTTGATGGAGATAACACCTCAATAATTAAAGAAGGATAAAGAATGAAGTCTTCCGTAGAAGTCGTATCGCGATCGTCGCAAGTCACGGTAACATCGGGATAGTAATAACAGTTAGCTTCCTCAATTCTGACTTTTATATCTGAAGATAAAACGATGCAGGGGGTATCACGGAGATGATTATTTAGCAATGTTGCTAAATTGCCAGCAATAATGACATGAGGTTTCTTTGCTCCCACCATTGCATAAACGTGCCCCCCTCTGTACTCATGTTTGATGGGACTTTGCCCCTCGCCTTCTAAGTAATCTTCGGGAGAGATGTAGAAATTGTTTTTACTAACAAACATCGTTATTTACTCCGGGTATTTTACCTTGATTATAACAGCAAATTTTCCCATCGAGTTTATGAACTAAATTCAAGGAATCTCGCGTGCCAAAGTAGTCCGCTTTCTGTCAAACCCTGCGATCGCGCTTTAATTTTAACACCATGAGGATTAGCCGCGACACGTCGGGCAATTTCCTCCATTTCTTCGAGACTAAACCCGGTCCCGATGCTTCCCCTCGGCACTAATTTACCATCAATTTCTTGTGCCACTTCGATCGCGCTAAACAATCGCCCAGCCACTTTAGTTTTAGTCAGTGCGACAATTACTAAATCAAGTTCAAGACAATATTTAGTCCTCACCATTGGGAAGCTACGGACATTTTTACCTCCCACATAGAGACAGTCGTGCTGAATCCAAACTTCACCTTCTCTCTCCTCAGTTTCCTGCTTATTCGCGAGTAAAAGTTTCTCTTCCGTGGTGCGAGCCGTCGGTACAAGTTCAAATTCTTGGGAATGAGCACAAAGGTATTCAAAAATGGGAATTGCCGCGTCAATTCGTTCGGATTCTGCCACAGAAGTTAAGTCATTTCCCCCAAAGAAAAGACACTTAAAAATGGCATATACTACTTGGGGCTGAACCCTAGGAAAACCGCGATCAATATTAACAGTAGCCGCCTGGGAACCTGTCCGGTGTTCGCTCCCAATACAACTTTTGTAATATAATTCCCCATCCAAAACAAACGTCCCCAGTTGAGCTACCGCGTCAAGTAATACTCGTTCAATTTCAATTGATGGTTGTTGGCGCAAGTTCGTCGATCGCGACTGATAATAAATCTTATCTTTAGTCGCGATGATAATAACTCGATTACCGTCACGTTTTGGCTGGCCCCAATAGTGAGGATTTTCGATGTAATAAGAACGCGCACTAGGAGCATCTACGGGCTGCATAGTGACAATTTTTCCGGGTTGCAAATGAGGAGGTAAGTCGGGTATAATATCAGGATTATTAACCGTCTTTTTTTTGTTAGTGCTAGATTTAGGAGTTGGAGAAATTGTCGGGGCACTATTTTCCGAATCCAGCGCGATCGGTTTATTTCCCGTCTCTAACTCAAAGGCTTTCTGCCAAAATCCCGCGGCAAAATCGGGATATCCTTCCGACTCCGCGCACAGAGCAAAACTGATAAGTTTAGCAGTACCAATGCCGCGCCCATAATCGGATAAATACTGCACCGCGCCTTGTTTTCCTAACAAATGTAATCCTCTAGTGACGATGCGGTTATTCCAGCGTTCCCGAATATCGGAGCTGATTTTTTTAGCCGCGTTTCGCTTGGATTCGATGTATTCAGTGTAGTCCATATTTGATTTGTTCGAGAGGTTAAAGTATGCTGATAAGGGATTAGATACATTATAGGATGGAGGGAGCCGATTATTTTATGGAAAACTTGAAGTACGCGGATATTACTCAGAAAATTATTGGGGCTTCTTTTGAGGTACATAAATTTTTGGGTAATGGTTTTCAGGAGGTTATTTATCAAAGAGCATTGGCCTATGAGATGGGGCAAGCGGGTTTGAATTTTGCGCGGGAGATTAAGCAAGATATTTATTATAAAGATTTGCCTCATCCGATTGGTACTCGCAGGGCGGATTTTGTCGTGGAGTAAAAAGTGTTGGTAGAATTAAAGGCGGTTATTCAGCTTGAAGATGTGCATTTGGCTCAAGCCTTAAATTATTTGAAGGTGTATAAGTTGGAGGTGGGTTTGTTGATTAATTTTGGTAGTAAAAGTTTGACATTTAAGCGCTTGATTAGATAAAGGGCTTGGGACAGGGATTAAGACGGATTATCGGATAGCACATATCAAAAACTGATACAAAAAAATCCGTGTCATCCTTTAATCCCTTTTATCCGTGTGCCGAGGAGCATTTTATCTATTAAAGAAAGATGATGCAAAAAAAATCCGTGTCATCCTTTAATCCCTTTAATCCGTGTTCCGAGAAGAATTTTATCTATTAAAGAAGGAAACTTTAGGGAAATAATATCATGTCAGAATCTTCATCGGATTTTTGGATTAGTGACTACATTACACCTTGGGATATCTATATTCACGGTGTCACAAAAGTCTTAATGTACAAAAAAACTGCCTATCAAGAAATGTTTATTATCGAAACAGGAACCTATGGAAAAGCATTAGTCCTCGATGGCAAATGGCAATCGGCTACAGGAGATGAATTTCTCTACCATGAACCCCTCGTACATCCGGGGATGGTGTCTCATGGTTCCCCCCGTAAAGTGCTGGTTTTAGGAGGAGGTGAAGGTGCTACTACACGGGAAATTCTGCGTTGGAAAACCGTCGAAAAAGTGGTAATGATTGACATCGATCGCGAGGTGGTAGAAGCCTGTAAAGAATATTTACCGGAAATGCACCAAGGCTCTTTTAATGATCCTCGTTGCGAAGTCGTTATCGGCGATGCTTTGGATTATTTAGATAAAACAGGTAATGACTGGGATATCGTTATTTCCGATTTATCTGATCCCATTGAAGATGGGCCGTCTTTCCAATTATTTACCAAAGAATATTTTGAGAAAGTTCGTGCTATTATGTCTCAAAATGGATTTTTCGTAGTACAAGCCGGCCCCGTTTCTCCGGGGGAATTACAACTTCATGTTCGTATTATCAACACTTTAAAAGCTGTTTTCCCTCATGTATACTCCTATACCAGTTATATTCCTACCTATGGCACTCCTTGGGGGTTCGCGATCGCGTCCACGCAAGCCATTAATACTCGACGGGAACCCTCCGAAGTTGATATAATTCTCACAGAGAAGACAACTGGCGGTTTTCAGATGTTTGATGGTATAACATTGTTAGGCCTTTGGCAATTACCCCGTCACTTACGTCACGCGATCGCGTCAGAAACGGAAGTTTACACAATGGCAAAGCCTCCCAAATTTTTCAGGAAAGGCTCTGTCAGCTAGTGAAGTTATAATTAACCAGAGAAGAGTTCAAGGAAAACTACAAATGAGTATTATTCGTATCATCGCGGCTATTTTTTTACCCCCCTTGGGAGTGTTTTTGACTGTGGGGATTGGTTGGCCTTTTTGGATTAACATCCTCCTGACATTGTTTGGTTTCATTCCTGGGATCGTTCATGCTATTTGGGTAATTGCTAAACACGATCCTGATGATAATTAATAATTGAAAATAACCGGGTTTGTCAGCAAACCCGGTTAGCCTATTTTCGACTAAAAAAAAACGGTTTTGCGTAATATCATGTCGGGTTAAATGAAGGGAATTGATGTAGGGGCGGGTTCGCCAATAACTGCAAGAAAATCGATAGTTCCAGAAAACCCGCCCCGATCCCGATATTATGGTTAATCAACCGGATTTGATATAAGTCTTAAGCCAAAAGACGCGATCTTATAGTGTTGACATTTGAGAGGTGAAACTTGTGGTACAGGCATCTTGCCTGTAACGGGCAAGATGCCCGTTCCACAAAAATGCCCTTTCCACATTTACATCTCATTGAAAAATGCTATATTTACATTTCCCACTTTAGATCAATATGACATCTCAAGAAACATCAAAACCAACTCCTTCCTTGATTCATGCACCTTTCGGAATTATTGCAGGTGCGATGTATCCCTTTAAAGCATTTAAACTCCTTCAAGAAACACCTCAATTATGGAAATATGTCATTATTCCCATAGTCGTTAATATTCTGATCGCGATCAGGCTCTATATCATTCTACTATTTCCCAGTCTCCAAGGCATAGATAAATTAGTCCTAGATTGGTCAACTCGCTTTAATTCCCTCATTGTCACTTTACCCAATCAGTTACATTTTATCTCAATTTTTGGAAATATCTTTAGTTGGTTAGTTCATGTCATATTAGTGACCGTTTTACTCTTAATAGTCGGATTTTTATCCGTGCAATTTGGAGTAGTTTTAGGCGCACCTTGGTACGGGCAATTATCAGAACAATTAGAAAAAATGAAAATCGGTCAATTACCCGATTTAGATATGAGTCTAACCGGAATTTTGCGAGAAATTCAACGTGCTTTTGCTTTTGAATTGGGAAAACTGAAAATTATGGTAATAGTCGGTTTACCCTTATTTCTGCTTAATTTTATACCCGGACTCGGTTCCGCGATCGCGACAGTAGGCGGTGTCATTTTAGGCACAACTTTAGTCAGTTTAGACTTTCTCAGTGCGCCCTTAGATCGACGTAAATTCGAGTTTAAAGATAAATTAAATATCTTTCGCGAAAGTTTACCTGCCAGTGGCAGTTTTGGCTTAGTTTGTTTTGGTTTAGTCAGTATTCCCTTTTTAGGTTTATTAGCAATACCTCTTTGTGTAGTCGCGGGAACATTGTTTTTTTGCGATCGCGTTTGGCCTCATCATTTTGCGGAAACAGAATCAAATTCCCAAACCCCTCCAGAGTCGATCGCACCATAACTACTGCGTCCCTAAGTATTAATACTCATTTTGACCGTCAGGCAAAATAGCGCGATCGGGCTCTTGACAGTCTAAAATTCCTGTGTTAGGTTAAATTGACTAATAAATCAACATAGGTTTTAATATGGCACGGCAAAGCAAACCAGCATCACAAGCAAAGTCGGAAAAAACCAGCTGCAAAACCGCGTCTAAACCCCGCACAAAATTTACCCTATACAACTTTGCAGGAAGGGAAAAAGCCTACTACTTAGTTGATCGAATTAATCTGGAAAGAAAGCCCACAGAAGTGTCCGAAAAATCCGTCGCGCACAGTATCATTATCATTGATCGCTCCGGCTCCATGTATTTAGATTTAGCACCATTAAAAGAAACCCTGATAAAGCTTTTAACCTTAGACGAATACAACAATTATCAACTCCTAATCACCCTAATTTCTTATGCAGATAAGGGAGATGTTATTTGTCACTTCCAGCGTATTCCCATTCAAAAAGTGATGGAATTTGACTCAGGCTACATCAAAGCAATTAAAAACATACAAACGGCTGGCTGCACCTGCATTTCCCAGTCAATGAAACTGGCGCAATCTTTCATCGAAATGGGAGAGCTAACCGCGATTTCTTTGCACAGTGACGGCTATGCCAACGATCCCAGTCCCAATGCAGAAGCTAAATCCCTAGAGGCAATTTGCGAAGAATTTAAAGGGATGGATGTATTCGTCAATACCATTTCTTATTCCCACGCAGACTTCAAATTACTGTCAAAAATTGCCAATACTTTATCTGGAAATTGTATCCGAGCAGGGGAAGTAAAACAAGTTTATAACGGCTTGTATGACACCACAAAATTATTAGGTGATTCCGTGGCTCCCCCCCTAGAAGAACCCTTAATTAAGGAATACGATTATCAAGTGTTTGTGTGCAAAAGTGCGAAGAAAATTAATGGCTCTGCCAGTACATTGAAAATTTGCGGACTCAAAGAGGATGATGAAGGAGGGTTTTATAAATATCAGAAAATCACCAAATCCGAGTATGAGCAATTAGACGTTCCCACGGCACAAACCCATGAGTCAGTGTTTGCCTTTGCCAAGGCTAATTTAGCTGATGGAAATTTGAATACAGCCAAGTACGCACTCGCGAGCACTTTCGACGCGACTTTAACAGAAAAACACGCGAAAGCTCTGACAAATTCACAGATAGCAGACTTTACCGAAGATTTAGAAAAGGCTATCTTTGAATCAGAGATTTTGAAGACTCACGAAATCCGCGATCGCGTCAAAGTCAGTGACAAAATCCCGGTATTGGAATTGATAAAACTATTAGAAGAAAACAGTGAAAGCCTGATTATCAACCTCAAACACTTGCAGGAAAACTATCAGCGAAAAGGGTTAAAGCGAGTGGAAGGGAAACGAGATGAAAAGGGGAATCTGATCAAGCCGTGGCTGAAAACAGAATATTTAGATGGAGGTGAATATGTGCAAATGGGTTCATTTTCCATCAATCAAAATACCGCGACTATTAATATGCTGATTAGCCGAAAAGTCAGACTGGTAAAAGTTTCCGACGAAACCCCAATTAATGAAGTCGCGGGAATTTTGGTAACGGATCTTAATACGTTTAATAATTATACCATTGTCAGCGACGGCGAATTGAATGTCAAATCACTGCGAGTAAAAATCAGTAACAAAAAGGTGTTTGATTTGCTCAAGGGAGTAGGAGTAATTGAAAAAGATGGCTTTCCCGCGGAGACATTTGATTTCCGTTCCGAGTATGATCTAATGTTAGATAGTTTGCCCTTAGTGCCTTTTGATGGCCATTATGGTAGCCTTGATGGAGTGTTTGAGGAGTTGGCACAGATTAAGATTCTTTCTAGCATTATTTCGGCTCATTTGAAGGAAGCATCAGAGGTTTATACAGGGGAACAGTTAGAGGAGTTAAAACAGCATTATCTGTCGAAACATCTTAATATCAATTTCCCCACAACGACGGAATATACAAATTTAAAGGACGCGATCGCGAAGGGGACGATCGACTCACGAGTGAGTTACAAAATTGATATTGGCAACAAGGATATCCTCAATTTTAGTAAGTTTCACTCCGCCAACAAATTCCTCGATCGCGTCTATGAGGTGTATCGGAAGGAGACAGGGGAAAAAGTAGAAAAACCGACTTTTGATCAGATTTTAGATGAAGATGTTGTTTTCGGACATAAGACACTTTCATCACGGATGAAGATTACCCAAATAGATGACTTAATGAGGGGGATTTTTGATGAGTTTTTGGGGTTAGAAAATAATGGAAGTGTCGCGTCAATTTTGTCTAAGGTAAAGGGAGAGAGTTTGCTGCGACTTTTGCAGGCGAAAGGGAAGGGAGATGCTGTCACTCGTGAGGAATTAGTGGATGCTTTCACGAGTGCAAATGAGCGGTTAGAAGCCTATGCAGAAAACCTGTATCGGGAGAAGGTTTCGCCCTTGGTTTTTTATATTGGTGCGACGGGGTTAATCCCCGATGAGATGGAGGGAAAAGCAGCGACTGCTGATGAAATTGGTGCTAAGTATGTGCATTTACAATTCTCTAAAGATGAGCAAGAAGGGATGTTTTTTGAGGTAGGGAATTGCATTATTAGTGTGTATGCGAAGAATGAGTATTTTAGTGTCACGAAAAAGTAGTGTAGGCTTTTAGCGGGCTTTCGCTCTCAAGGGCGAAACGACAAACTATAGTAATTCCAATTAAAGTTGGAACTTCCCATCAGTCAGAAAAGTTGGGTTTCACTACCGTGAAACCCAACCTACCTGTTTCATTCTTATTAGGAATTACTATAAATACTCAAGTTATTTAATTTCCATTCGTTATTACTTTACTCCCCTTTTTCGGACACGATCGCGCTCGGGGTAATTTAAAATATTAAGAATTATTTCTTATCGTAACAAAGATTTACATAGTTTGCGGAGAAATAGGAGAAATATAAGATATCATCGAAAATCAGAAAATTCTAAATCCAAGGAAAAAATGACCCTGACAACCAAAAATACTAACAAAAACGAAAGCTATCAAGCACCCAGTATATCTGAATTAAGCGATGAGGAACTAAATGCTGTGGTACGAGGAGCAGGAGGGTTTACACCCCAAACTACCGCGAAAAATACTTTTACACCCCAAACTACCGCGAAAAATATTTTTACACCCCAAACTACCGCGAAAAATACTTTTACACCCCAAACTACCGCGAAAAATACTTTTACACCCCAAACTACCTCAAAAAATATTTATAGTAACTAAAGTAGTTACTATAAATTGATTATTGGGCAAGAATGGGATATAACCTCATTTTCTTATCTTTTGTTAGTTAATGAGGAGAATAGGAAAAAAACAGCGAGTAATTTACTCTCTCGCTTAGACTGATTATTTGCTGTTTTTTTTTAGTAAAAAAAACTAATACTTCTTCTAGTAAGATAAATTCGAGGTTTTGCCTACTAGCTACAAAAAGTGTGAATAAATGCTAAGATTTAGTAAGATTATTACCTACTATTTATTATTTGAGCGATCGCACTTTTATTAGACAGACATGGGGAAACTTACAAAAACTGGACAAGTAAAAACTGTCAATCTATACCCAACCAATAAAAACGTAAAATCAAACTTTAAACTTTCTAATCTAATATGGAATCATTTGATCTAATTTTAATAAAAAAAATCGCCTTATTAGATGATGTTTTAACCCATCCAATAGGCAAGAAATCCATGCTTTTTAAGATAGAAACAGAACGAGAATTTAATCTCAACGAGACAGCTACTCGGATGCTAAACATCTTACTAGAATCTACCTCTATTGAAGCAGCATATAACCAATTGCTGCAAGAATATAAAATAGCACCTGAATTCTTGCAAAAAGACCTACTAGCACTCATAGAAAAACTCGTATACTGCCAATTAATTGCCATTAAGAACCCAGTTTCAGAGGAGGAAGTATGACGATGCGGATCTTGATGTCTGGCCTGGGAGCGCTGGCACTGAAGCGACCTCTGGATTGGGCTTTAGCAGAAGGACACGAAGTTTGGCTAGTGGGAGAATACAATCCCTATCAAGGCAAACAACCTAATAATTATCGCTTTATTGAATTCGTCACTCCCTTTCGGACCTATGACTGGACGACAAATTCCTGGATATATATTCCAGTAGATCAATTGTCAGCCAATGTTGCCCAGCTAAAAGAGATTGCAGCAACCTTTAAACCAGATATTACTCACGTTCATTATGTACATGATGATGTTCACTGCTGTGTACTAGCTGGGCTGCACCCATTAATTGTTTCAGCTTGGGGTTTCTTAAATTCTTTAGTTGACGAACCAAGAGAAGAGCCAATTATAGAATCTCAAATACCTGACAGCAACATTTCCACAGAAAAACAAAGATTAAAAAATGTATATGGTTGGTTACTATCCAATCTTGATGCGATAATTGTCGAAAACCCAACCTTAGTTGAAGTTTGCCAGAGCTTACTGAGTCCAACTCAACGAATAGAGCATATTCCTTTAGGAACTGACACTCAACATTTTCACCCTAACTATAGCAGCAACGCAGCCAAATGGCGGCAGGTTTTGAAAATTCCTGATAATGCAACAGTTTTCTTTTCGCCTCGCGCTTGGTACTGGTGTTATGAGCAGGAAAAGATTTTTCAAGCCTTTGCTAAAGTTTATGCTGATTTACCCCAGCCTGCGATTTTGTTATTTATAAAATTCAATCCCGTACATGATGACTACGGCATTGAGAAGCTGGAAAAAGAGATGTTGACTCAAGCAAAAACCTTGGGAATTGCTGATAGCTTGCGCTGGATTCCGGCACTTCCCTATGAAATGATGCCGACAGCCTATAATCTAGCAGATGTGGTGATTAATTATCCCTTTACTGATGCTTTTCCCTCTACTCTGGTGGAAGCAGCCGCTTGCCAGCGTCCTGTAATTACCTCTGATTTGCGGGCTTACCGAGGTACGTTTGTAGAGGAATACTACACTTTGGTGGAACCTCGCAATGTGGAAGCCTTGGCTAAGGCGATGTTAGAAGTAGTTAAGGAATCTCCTGTAGAACGTATTAGCCGCCTGGAAAAGTTACGACAGCATATAGTTGAAAATTACGATGAAAAAGTTATGAGCCAAAAGCTAATGACTCTTTATCAAGAGTTAGCATCGCCTTCAGGATAAGATTATCAGAAATTCAGCTAATTTTGGTTTTGTCTTTGAACAAGCGATAATATAATAGTTTGTTAGGGAGTCTTACAATGCGGATATTGATGTCAGGCTTGGGAGCGCTGGTGCTGAAGCGACATCTGGATTTGGCATTGGCACAGGGACACAGAGAAACCTTAGGAAATTTATTCGTGTGTTTTTCAGATCAGGAAATTATAAAAATCACAGAAAAGCTATGTTAAATTTAAAAATTTGTTTTCTGCAAGTGACGAGTCCGGAAATTTATGAATACTCAATCTATTCTACTAGATTGAATAAAAAGTATTGTGAACTTCATAACTATGATTATCTAGAAGTTTCTCAGGTTCCCAGAGAAGGTTATGATCCGGTATGGGGTAAAATTTTTGAAACCATAAATATTCTTAAAATCAACCAGAAAAATAATAAATACACCCATATTTTTTATTTAGATGCCGATGCGGTTGTTTTAAACAAAAGCATTAAATTAGAAAGTATTATTGCTAAAATGAAAACATCAATCGCCTTTTCTGCAAATGGCAAGAATGGAGGAAAGTTAATTAATACTGGTGCATTCATAGCTACTACAGAAGCTATTCCTATTTTAGAAAAGTGCGTTGAATTATCAGAAGAAGAGATGAAAGATAAAAAGTTTTATGTGTGGCATGAACAAGATGTTATTAACAAAATATATAACGATGGAGTGGAGATGGATGTTTTCCCGATGAATGAAATGAATTCTTATTGGATGTATGATATTCATGCCAATGATGGGCAATTTATATACCATTTTATGGGAAGACCAGTGATCGAAAAAGTTCAGATCGCTAAATATGTATTTGAAAACTATAATTTTTCTTTCGGATAGCTAATCCAACTTAAAAAAACTATTGCGCTAAAATGTCCAGCTAACTATATGCTTTTGTAAACGTAAAATGATTAATCGTGAATCTCTTGGCGGCTTACCATTCCATATAATGACGGTATATATTCCTCGGGAGAATATTTTTATTCTGGAAGAATGGTTGGCATGGCATACAATGATGGGTGTTGATAAGTTCTTCCTGTACGATAACACTGGGTCTAATCATCTATTTAATGGACATAGCATTGTTACGGATGGGAAAAATATGCGCGGAGAGAACGTCTCCGAATTAACTGCTCATTTATCGGATGCTTATATAGAGCGCCTTGAGGCGGAAATATTCTCGAAATATAATGTAGAGAAATTCCGATGGGCCCCTATCGAAGATGGGAAGATTATGTACCAGCAACATATCGCATTCGCTCACTATGTAGAAAACCTACAGGAGAATACATGGACGGCGTTTACTGATGTTGATGAGTTCATTATGGGGGATATAAAGCTAGATGTTAATATATCGTCCTATTGGATGTATGGGAGAGCATTTCGTAGATGGTTGCCCTACACAAAAGTGTCTAATCTAGTGGATGTGGTTGATTTAACTACCATGTTTTCGGGTAAAATTCCCCATTTATCTTGGATATATAGCTGTCCTAAATCGATCGTGCAAACGAAAGATTTTATTCCTGGAACAGAAATTCATTATATAGATGTTAAAGGTAAAACTCAAGAAGAGGTAGAATTTTACTTTAATCACTACTCGTATAGTGAATCTAAGCATATAGAATTTATCTATCGATGTCAGCAGGATATCCCCTTGTTCCGCCCATTTTCCTTTGAACAGGCTTTTAACGAGAAAGATGATAGGCTACAAAAAATAGCCCATGAAAGAATCAACTATGAAAACTTCACTCCAATTCCCCAAGGGCGATCTTATGATAGTTTAGAAGAAAGTAGTGCGATGCGGATATTGATGGTTGGCCCTACAATGCTGGCGCTGAAGCGACCTTTGGATTGGGCTTTAGCACAGGGGCACGAAGTTTGGCTAATCGGAGACACGAATCCCTATCTAATTAAACAACCCCCTAATTACCACTTTATTGAATTTGTCACCCCCAGGTGTAAGTATGACTCAACCAGCAATTCCTCGATAGATACCCCAATAGATGAATTGTCAGCCAATGTTGCCCAGCTAAAACAGATTGCAGCAACCTTTCAACCAGATATTATTCATGTCCATGCTATCAATAATATTACTCACTGTTGTGTACTAGCTGGACTGCATCCATTAGTTGTTTCAGCTTGGGGTTTTTTAAATCAATTAATTCAAAAGCCAATAGAAAAGCTAATCACAGAATCTCAAATAGCTGATAACAATAGTTCTACAGAAAAACCAAGTTTACAAGATATCTATCAGCAGGTAATATCTAATCTCGATGTATTAATTGTCGAAAATCCAGCCTTAGCTGATGCTTGCCAAAGTTTGCTGAGTTCAAATCAACGAATAGAGAATATTGGTTTAGGAACCGACACTCAACATTTTCACCCTAACTATGCCAGCAATGTAGCTAAATGGCGGCAGGTTTTGAAAATTCCTGATAATGCAACGGTTTTCTTTTCGCCTCGCGGTTGGGGTTGGTGTTATGGTCAGGAAGATATTTTTCAAGCCTTTGCTAAAGTTTATGCTGATTTACCCCAGCCTGCGATTTTGTTATTTGTAAAACTCCATCGTGATACCAGCGAGTTTATCGAAAAACTGGAGGAAAAGATTTTTACTCAAGCAAAAACCTTGGGAATTGCTGATAGCTTGCGTTGGCTGCCGCAGCTTCCCCACAAAATGCTGCCCACAGCTTATAATCTGGCAGATGTGGTGATTAATTATCCCTTTAGTGATGCTTTTCCCTCTACTCTGGTGGAAGCAGCCGCTTGCCAGCGTCCTGTGATTACTTCTGATTTGCAGGCTTACCGAGGTACCTTTGTAGAAGAATACTACACTTTGGTGGAACCTAACAATGCGGAAGCCTTGGCTAAGGCGATGCTAGAAGTAGTTAAGGAATCTCCTGTAGAACGTATTAGCCGCCTGGAAAAGTTGCGGCAGCACATCGTGGAAAATTACGATGAAACAGTTATGAGCCAAAAGCTAATGAATCTTTATCAAGAGTTAGCATCTCCTTAGCTCTTGGTTGCTGATGTAGCAAGGGACTCTACAAGAGGCATTATAAGTGGAAGAAATACCGGTTAACAAAAATATTGTCGGTGAGATTAAGACGCGATCGCCTTCACGATAAAATTAGGATAAAATCGGATATTTTTTATTTTTTCTCAGAAGAAATCCCAAGCAAAAGGAAGGGAAAAGAGGCTTTGTACCAGTCAAAGCCAGATGGGTCATCGAAAGAAGCAACTCGTGGATGCAACGGTGTAAAAGTTGGGTCAAGAATTTTGAGCGCACTCTTGCTCATGCCACCACCAAGGTTAATCTCTGTTTTGTGCGCCTCATGCTTAAAAGACTAGCAACTGGTTAGATAGATCCCAAATGGGTTCTATAACCCCAAATCCACCGCGATACGATGAGCACAAGCAAAGCCAGAAAAAGCCACCGCGTTCAAACCTTGCCCCGGAAAAGTGCTATCTCCCACACAATATAACCCCCCAATCGCAGTACGATTAAAAGGCATTGCTAATAACCCTAATAACTTCTTACGAGGAATCGGTCCATAAGTGCCATCCTCACGGCCTAAAAAGCGACGATGCGATCGCGCACTTCCCACTTCCATAAAATCTAAGGCGGCATCTAACCCCGGAAAAATCTTCTCTAAACGATCAATCAGTCGCCATGCTCCCTCCTCTTTTTTCTTCTCATATTCTCTGGGCGATAACCCTTCCCATTCTGTCATCCAAGAAGGGGTAAAAGTATGGACAATATGATAACCTTTCGGAGCTAAATCAGGATCAAGTAAAGTCGGAATCGACACAAAAATAGTCCCCTGTGAGTCTTCCATCTTCTGCCAATCTTCTAAAATAATATGATGACAAGCCGTATCAGCCGCAATAACGTCCGCCTCCACCCCTAAATGTAAACTCAAAAAACTCGGAGATTTTTTATAATTTTCTTGCCATTTTTTCTCTTTCTTTGGCATAGCTTCCGCGGGTAATAATTTCTCAAAAGTATCCCAACGAGTCGCGTTAGAAACTACCCGTTTTCCGTGATAAATTTTCCCGTTTGCTAATTCTACACCAATCGCACGACCATCTTTTAAAATAATTTGCTTAACACGGGTAGCATATTTAATTTCTCCCCCGAATTTTTCTAATCCTTCTACTAACTTTAAAGCAATTTGACCCACACCACCTTTGGGATAATTAATGCCCCCATAATGACGATCAGAAAATACCATACCCGCGTTAATCATAGGTGTTAAATCCGCAGGCACTACCGACCAACAATAACATTCAATATCAATAAATTTCAACAAAATGGGATCGTGAATATAGCGACGGGCAATATCTCCCACATTTTGAGGTAAATACTGCACTAATCCTAAACACGCGAAAGGATGTTGAAAAAATACCCGTGTTAAATATCCGATTTCCTCTAAGGATAATAACTCCATTGAGTTCAGACAATTAAACACTTTCCAACATTCATCATAAAATTGGCGAATCCCTTGTCGCTCATGGGGAAAACGATCACCTAGTTCTTGCAAAAAATTCTCATAAACACGATGGACTTGTATCTCTAAGCCATCAGGGAGATGATAATGAATTTGTACCGGATCGGGGATCGTTTCCACAGAGACATTTACCGCGTCAAGGGCACGCGTGAGAAGGTTAGTGGTTCCCTGTTGGCCAAACCCAAAAATCATAGACGCGCCAACGTCAAACCGATAACCATCCCGTTCAAAATATCCCGAACTGCCACCCGGAATAAGATAACTTTCCAAGACTATTACCTTGGCACCTTTTTTGGCTAACTGAGTCGCGGTGACTAAACCGCCAATCCCAGAACCAATAACAATCACATCAAACATTGAGGAGGGTACAGACATAACTGATAGGGGGCGATCGCGATTACCTGAACGTATTTGAGTGTATCGCGTTCCGGGTAAAGAGAAAAAATAACGGAACCAGTTTCTTTACCACCAACCAGTTCCGCCAGCCAATCCTTTGAGAGGAGAACACTAATCCTTACTCTACCCTTCTTGCAAAAGATTGTCAATACCTTTGATAAAGATTTTCATTAAGGTGGTTTGGGGCAACCACAGTTTGGGGGCAACGACAGGGGGATTGCCCCTACATAAGTACGGGAAATCAAATGAACCACAAAGGCACAAAGGCACAAAGGAGTAATTTGTGATTATTTTGTGTCTTTAAAAGATGGTAATGAACCCTTTATTGGTATCTGGAAAACCTAATCTAAATCGAGGTGAGTTATTTTTAAATAGCTACTCCCCAGGTATTCTACAGACATCAGTTTCGTGTCTGGGGGGATTGCCTACATAAGTATGGGAAATAAAATGAACCACAAAGGCACAAAGGCACAAAGGAGTAATTTGTGATTATTTTGTGTCTTTAAAAGATGGTAATGAACCCTTTATTGGTATCTGGAAAACCTAATCTAAATCGGGGTGAAAGAGTCCCTACTCTCTTTTCGTGCCTTTGTGCCTTTGTGGTTATACCATTTTGAAAAAAAAATTTAAGGTATTCTACAGATATCTCGCACAAATCCTGTCAATCGCAGGCAAGATGCCTGCGCTACACTAATAAAACAAGATTAAACTTTCACAGCATTAGGGTTGGAGGTATCGGCAATAATCTTCTCGATTTGAGAGGGAGTTAAGCTAGGATTTGCCTGTTCGACTAATGCGACGACACCCGCGACGCTGGGAGCTGCCATTGAAGTCCCTGATAAATAACGATAGGGGCTGGGAAAAGACAAAGGCGCGGTGGAATAAATCTCACCATTTCCGATCCATCCGGCATCTCCTCCGGGCGCAACGACATAATTAATCGGGGTTGAGCCTGCACGATTAGAAAAACTAGATAATTTATAATCCTGTTGAATAGAACCCACCGCGAGACCATATTGATCGGCAAGACGGGAGGGATAATCAGGTTGACTCAGACTTTTATTTCCTGACGCGGAGACAACTACCACACCATTATCTTCTGCATATTTAATCGCGTCTGCTTCTTGCTGATTAAAATAAGCTCCACCCACACTGAGGTTAATTACTTTTGCACCATTATCAACGGCATAGCGAATCGCCTTAACCTCGCTACCCGTATCACCGATACCGTTTTGGTTAAGAATCCGCAGAGGCATAATTGTAGCATCTGGAGCCACACCTTTAAAAGTTGTTCCATTCGCCGCGATCGTTCCCGCGTTATGGGTTCCATGACCATTAGTATCGATCGGATCGTTATCATTGCCAATAAAATCCCAGCCATGATAATCATCGACATAGCCATTTCCATCATCATCAATGCCATTAGTCGCTTTATTTTGACCCATACTATCTAACCCATTTTCACCGTAATTATTCCACATATTATTTTTTAAGTCTGGGTGATTATAGTCCACGCCACTATCAATAATTGCGACAATTACACCTTTTCCGGTAATCCCTTTTTGCCAAGCTTCAGGCGCGTTAATTAAATCTCTCGGCCAAAGATTTCCACCTAAGTCTGGAACCTGTGGGAAATTAGCAACCCCTTGGGCACGCGAAACGGCTTTGGCTGCATCCACTAAACCATATCCAAAACGAGGATCGAAGCTATGAGTAGATTGGTTATCGGGTGGTGTAATACTCGCGGCTGTTGTAGTGGTGGAAAGGGTAAGGTTATAGTTAGTATTTCCTTCCATTTGAGCAACTTGAAGATAATAATTTCCGGGTGATAATCCTTTGACATTAATAGTTTCTGGTGAAGTTCCGGGGGAATGGGGGACTATCATAATGTCCGCGGCATCAATAAAATTATTGTTATTGGCATCTTTAATAAGAGCTAAATCTGCATCGGCGGTTAAACCATTGAGGGTAAATTGCACATCACTGGTATTTGTGGTGGTAAAACGGTAGATATCCTGGGGATTTTCATTGTTAATAGAACCGTTAATTGTTTGGGTTGTGTTGAGATTTCCTAAGTTTTGTGCTTGACTCAGATCGCCACCGATGGGGTTATTAATAGTGATAAAATGTCCTGTAAGTTCATCGGGTGAAGTGGAAATTACACGACCTAATACCGCGCCTGTGTTCGCAACACGAATAAGAGTATCAATTTGATTATTATTAGAGTATTCTTCGAGACTGAGATCAGCTTCTGTTAAGCCTCCAGTAAGACCAATATTATCAACTGTGCTGTTAAAATCGGTAATAATATCGGCAGCCGTGATCGCGGTACTGGAGCTATCAGTACGCAGTACAAAAAGATCGGCCCCGAAACCTCCTGTGAGGGTATCTTGTCCCCCATCTCCGACAAGGGTATCATCACCTTTACCTGCGGAAAGGAGATCATTACCAATACCCCCTTCGAGGAAATCGTTGCCTTGTCCTCCGTAGATGATATCGTTACCCGCGTTTCCACTGAGGTAATCATCGCCTTTACCCGCGTAGAAGGTATCATTACCTCCACCGCCAAAAACGCGATCGTTTCCGCTATCACCACTAATAAGTTCGGAGTCGGCTGCACCGATAATTAAATCATTACCCCCCTGTGCAAATAGTCCTTTGGGGTAAGGGTTTAAGAAACCCGGAGTCAGGATGAATGTATTGGGTTGATCATCCAATAAATAAGAAAAACCATCTGCGCTGGGACCGTACATAATACTTTTCTCCTAGTTTTCATCCCTGATTTTAATTATTACAGGGCTTTACCCCCCCAACCCGTCAATTTTTGAGAGGGATTTTGGGGCAGATCGCAGATTACTTGTCTGATTGTCTTCTCTTGTTAGAAAGTTATCATTTTTTCTACGCGATCGTCTTTATTTGGGGACGTTTTGACTATCTCAAGGTTCCTGTTTATCATTATTAATTAATGATCTCTTAATTCAATACCAATGGCTACTTAGGGGAAGAAACCCGGTGAAGCGCGATCTCGTTACCTGATAACTATCTATTTTTACTGAGAAACGCGGTTTCCCTTGATGGGGTGCTTTTTCTAACTACTACCCCAGCCAGCAAGATGCTGGCACTTATGTTTCACAATTTCGGAATAGGTAGTAACAGTAGAGATAATATGATAACTAACAATTTTTGTTATATAGCATTTTTAAATGAGATGTAAATGCAGGGATCTGATCCCTTCACAGGCAAGATGCCTGTGCCACAAGTTTTACTTCTGAAATGGAAACACTATATTCATTTACCGATTCCCAATTCCCAATTCCCAATTCCCAATTACCCACTACCCATTACCCATTACCATGATCAATCGTCTTAAACCTTATCTACGTTATGTTATTGTGACGGCAACTCTCTTGTTTGTGGGTAAATCTTTTTGGACTCATTGGCAAGATGTCGTAAAAATTCAGATTAATGCTAGTGGATGGGGATTTTTCGCGATCGCGTTTGTGGTGACGTGTATTTCATTTGTTTGGGCGGGTTGGGTTTGGCTATTAATTTTAAAAGAATTTCAGCAAAAGGCGAATATCTTTTGGGCTCTTCGCATTTTTTTAATTACAAATTTAGGAAAATATTTACCCGGTAATATTTGGCAATTTTATGGTAGAATTATATCATCAATTGATGTCGGAATTTCGCCTAGTGCCGCGATTATCAGTGTATTATTAGAACCATTATTGATGGCCGCAGATGGATTATTATTAGCCGTTTTAGGGAGTTCCTTAGAAAATCGTTGGTTAGTAGGGTTAGGGTTAGTTTGTATTTTAATCGCGATTCATCCCCGAATTTTAAATAAGGTTTTGCAACGGCTCGCGAAAACTAAGTTATCAAAAAAATCCTTGAGGAAGACACATGAATTAGTTACGGATAATTCCCCCTTAGAAAGTAGGGATAATTTCAGTGATAGGCTGTCGGGAATCGGTGATACTGAATGGCAGAAAACGACAATAGAGATTACGCGTTATCCCCTTTTACCATTATTGGGAGAAATGGGGTTTATTGTCTTAAGGGGAAGTGGTTTTTTGTTAACTGTATACGCCTTAACGCCTGTGAGTTGGGTTGATATTCCTCAATTATTGAGTGCTTTTAGTTTTGCCTATGTTTTGGGCTTAGTTGTACCCGGTGCTCCGGGGGGATTAGGGGTTTTTGAAGCTACCGCGATCGCGCTTCTGTCTCATCGTTTTGCCCCCGCAGTATTAATTAGTGCCGTAGCCTTTTATCGGGTAATTAGTATTTTAGCAGAAGTGAGTGGTGCAGGAGTCGGGTGGATCTCTAAACCAGAAAAATCATCCGTCAAAAATATTGACTAATTCCTAACAGTATGATACAGAAAGAAAATGAACCACAAAGGCACAGAGGACACAAAGAGGTAATTTTCTATTTTTAGGGTTATACTATAGGGAATACCATAAACTAGACTTTTGCGGGTTTATTTTTCATTAATAATAAAATTTCTGCCCATTCTTCATTCGTTAATTCTTCCTTAACTAATTTTATGCCAAAACACGCGATCGCGGCTAAAGATAACTCTTCGATAATTCTGTCTATAGAGAAAACCGATAAATTAATCGGTGTAATTTTCTCATTAAAAACCTCTTCAAATAAACCGACATCAGGATTTAAACGCATTGAGCCATGTTGCAAAATAGCGCGATCGCGTCGTAATTGAGCACTCCCAATTAATTTATATCCCTCTTCTGTCACTAAATCAGCATCTGTCGCCGTGCCAAAACAATTGGGATTATGTATATACCCTCTTCCCGCTTTGCCATAATATAAATTCATCCCTAAATTACGCCATCCTTCTATTAAAAATTGACAGATTTTTTCATAACTTTCTCGACGTTTTCCTCCTAATTCCGAGCTAATAACGGCATAAGTTAAATCCCCTTGATGTAATACCGCCCTCCCTCCACTCGGACGTTGTACTAACTCTATTAATTCCCCTTGCCAAGTTAGATTTAGCCAATATTCAGGATAGGTTTTTTGATGATAACCTAATGAAATTGTCGCGGGTTTCCAGGTATAAAATCGTAAGGTTGGTGGGTGGTTTCCTTGACGATGTTTTTCTAATAACCATTCATCGATCGTCATTTGCATGACTCCCGATGTTTCTATTAATGGAAGGAAACGCCAAGTAATAAGATTAGACATCTTTAAAAGCTTTTCAATTGATAAAAATTATGCCCTAATAGGGGTGAGTCTTTTGCCAAAATTATAGGCTGTTTTTTTCTTTTCTCTGTGCCTTTGTGCCTTTGTGGTTATAATTAAAAAAAAAAGTAATTTCAGGGATAGGGCATTAAACCCGGTTTCTTGGTAGATGCTTCACCGCAAAACCTCGATATTTCTCCGAGAAACCGGGTTTCTTTGCGTAACTCTTATATCAACTAGGGCTGGGTAACTTTCGCGATCGCGCCTAATTGAAATCCCGCGGGATAAACCCCTTCTTCTTTAATACGTTTGATTTCGGCATCGGGAAAATCAACTTTGAGAAACTTACCGACAGCTTTGACAATATCTCCTCGATCAATAACTCCCGAAACTGAACCCGTTGGAGAAACAACAATAATCCGCGGTAGTTCATTTGTTTCCATTAAATTAATCACTTCTAACAGTAACATTTTTTCCGATACTGTCATTCTTTCACTTAATGGATGTACAATATCATGAACAGTTTGTTCTTCCCACAAACTTCTCTCAATATAACGGATATCATCAATGTTTACTAAACCTCGATCGCGTCCTTGAGACGCGGCAACATAAACTGGAAAATGAACCATCTCGATCACATATTGATCGGCAAATTGTCGTAAAGTTAAATCAGCATTAATAACTCTAAACTCCCGTGTCATTGTCTCGAACGCGGTGGTTTTAATTAAGGCTTCCTGTAAGTCAGTTAAACGACTATAGGCGGCCGCGTTGCGTAAGGCAAACCAACCAATTAATCCGATCCAAACACCATCATATCCCCCCACTAAAACCTTTGATATGCCATACGCGATCGCGAGCCATCCTAAAATTTGTCCGACTTTTGATGCCCAACGAACCCCCGAAAAACGCGAGCCCGTTAACTTCCAAACCGCGGCCTTTAAAACTTGTCCTCCATCTAAAGGTAAACCCGGAATTAAATTAAATCCTGCTAGTATCCCATTAATTAACGCGAGTTGTTCCCCGGATTTATTCAAGAGACTATCAGGGGGAAACATCTGAGCGATTAACCCCAAAATAAAAAATAATCCTAAACTCACTAAAGGCCCCGCGATCGCGACTTGAAAAGCTTGTCCAGGGGTTTTGGATTCCTGTTCAATAGATGCCACTCCACCAAATAAAAATAAAGTGATAGAATTAACCTTGATTCCTTGAGATATCGCGACTAAACTATGACCTAACTCATGGAGAAGTACCGATGAAAATAATAATAACGCCATGATAAAACCCGCGATCCAAGATTGCCAAGTTCCTAATACGTTATAATCTTGTGCATAGCCTAATGTCGCTAACGCTAAAATTATAAACCAGGATGTATCTAAAAATAATGGAATCCCAAATAAAGAGCCAATTCGCCAACCCGCTTGCATGAATTTTTCCTTGAATCATCTCTTGACATTTGTATATTTTTTATTTTAGCAATAAATATATCCATTACGGGAGAACAATCGCAAATCAAAAATAAACTCTCGTTCCGTCGTGAACATTTGTATTTTTAATTTTCGATTATTCTCTCTCGGAGTGAAGAACTAGAGGATGCCAGAGTTACCTAACGCGAGGATAACGCCCGCGCCCAGGATATGACCCAAACTTGCCGTCGCGAGTAATTCCGAGACTCCAAACCCGGTAAATAATGCCGGTAAACCGGGGATCTGAGCCCCTTTACCGCGATTGTCCTTGGAGATGGCATAATAGCCAATGAAGATCGCCAATAAGTTGCACAAGATCATAATGATAGCAACACTGGGCGACCATTCAGAGGTAGTAGGGGCTCCTTTGATTGCCAAAAGTAAAGTTGAGTTAATCAAGTTCTTTTCTCCTATCGGGATTTCCAAAGATTTAGCAAAAATGATAAAAAAGGATTGTCACAAAACTCGAATTTGTTTCAATAATTAACATTTAGCTTTATATTTTGATACAATTTTTGGTACAAAAATATGCTAAGAGTAAAAATTTGTGGCATTACGAAGCCGGATCAAGGACACGCGATCGCGCAATTAGGGGCCACCGCGTTAGGATTTATTTGTGTCCCTTCCTCTCCTCGTTATGTAACGCCCCAACAAATTAGGGAAGTTATGGCGCGTTTGTCGGGAAATATTGACAAAATTGGCGTTTTTGCCAATACATCCCTTGAGATTATTCGTGAAGTGGTAGAGGAAACGGGGATTAATGGGGTGCAATTACATGGGGATGAGTCCCCAGAATTTTGCGATCGCGTGCGTCAGTTGTTTCCTGATGTGGAACTAATTAAGGCTTTTCGGGTAAAAAATCCAGAAGTTTTAAATCAAACTCTTAGTTATGCAAATTCCGTCAATACTTTTTTGTTAGACGCGTATCATCCCACTCAATTAGGAGGAACTGGACATACTTTAGATTGGAGAAATTTAACGAAATTTCAGTTTCCTTGTCCTTGGTTATTAGCAGGGGGGTTGACTCCTGATAATATTTTAGACGCGTTATCGGAAATTAATCCTCATGGAATTGATTTATCCAGTGGTGTTGAGCGATCGCCTGGTGATAAAGATTTAACTAAAGTCTCTCATTTATTTGAGAAATTAAAGAAGAAGGAAGAAGGAAGAGGGTTAACAATTGACAATTGACAATTGACAATTGTCAACTGTCAACTGTCAATTATTAATTACCCATTAGACATCTCCGAAAATTGGTAGCGATTGTTTGTAGGTTGGGTTGAGCACAGCGAAACCCAACGAATATGTTGGGTTTCAGAAGCTGTTACGCATTTAAAATTCACGCGCTTAAGCCTGACAGGTAGGAAGCCTGTCCACTTTCGGTGGTTTAAATGCGATTAGGCTGATATCGGGACTTGGGGATTTTTTGTAGGTTGGGTTGAGCACAGCGAAACCCAACGAATATGTTAGCTTTCAGAAGCTGTTACGCATTTAAAATTCACGCGCTTAAGCCTGACAGGTAGGAAGCCTGTCCACTTTCGGTGGTTTAAATGCGATTAGGCTGATATCGGGACTTGGGGATTTTTTTGTCGGTTGGGTTGAGCACAGCGAAACCCAAGGAATATGTTGGCTTTCATATATCGGGGGAGCAAAGACCAAGTTTTCGTGGTTAATAGGGTTGAAACCCAAGCTTGGGCAACAAAAATACCTCAACCGGGGTAAAATCAGCTCAACCCCATACAAGACAAGGCTTTAACTTTTTTCGGGGTAAAAATACTAAAAAAGGCTTTGTGCCCTTTTTTCCCTAGTTTTTTGTCTAAGTCCCGATATGTTGGGTTTCGCTGTGCTCAACCCAACCTACGAATTATAGTCATTTCAACGTATATTGAGAAATTAAAAAAACAGTCACCGTAAGAAGAAGCTAGATTTAACGCGTCTCATTTTTATTTGGAATGACTATAATCATTTAGTTCCACTCTTTTAACTCCCTTCTAATTGAATTGTCAAGAGTGCGGTTCTAAAAATGTCAGAAAAAATGGTCAGACTCATAGTGGTAAGCAAAACTTTAAATGTCAGGACTGTTCTCGGCAGTTTGTCCTTAACCCCAGATATCTCAACCTATTCCAGAAGAAAAGAAAGCTCTGGTAGATAGACTCTTATTAAAGAAGATATCCCTGGCTGGAATAGTCCGCTCCACAGGGGTATCTCGTCGCGGGTTACAATATTACGTCAATCAAAAATTAGCATCTGTCCCTAGATGTGTTCAAGTCAGAGCAAAAAAAAAGGCCGCCTCATAATTCAATGTGATGAAATGTGTTCTTTTGTAGGCTCTAAAGGCAATAAACAGTGGATTTTGCTGGCTATAGATGCCCACACAAAAGAAATTGTTGTACCGTATTGGCAGTAGAGATGAATCGGGAGCGAAAGGTTTATGGGATTCTTTACCACCAGTTTATCGTCAATGCGCTTATGGCTTTACAGATTTTTGGAACACCCAAAAATTTTTCCAGCCAAACGGCACAAAGCTCTAGGCAAAGATAGTGGCAAGACCTCCTATATAGAAAGATTTAATAATACAATGAGACAAAGAATAGCCTTATTAGGGAGAAAATTTATTTCGTTTTCTAAAAAACTTTCTAATCATATAGGAGCTATTTTGTATTTTATCCATCATAAAAACGCTTCTTTACAGGAAGTCGCTAAAACTTCTAGTAATTCCTAATAAGAATGAAACAGGTAGGTTGGGTTGAACGGTAGTGAAACCCAACTTTTCTGACTGATGGGAAGTTCCAACTTTAATTGGAATTACTATAATACCCTAAATATGCACCACTACCAGAGTTTTTTTCTCATAAAAAGTCTCACTTTTTAAATATATTTTTTTGTTTTTATGGATGGTTCGTAAATTATCCTGCAAATCCTAAGAGTTAGCTGCACCGGTAAGGGAGAAAAATGGGTAAAAAAATTGAAAAAAAATCAAAAAAATGTAGAAAAATTAATTAGTTTTACACAGAATAAAATACGCTTTTATTATTAAGAGAAAAGGGCTGTAACGCTTATCCAGTCTATTTTCTAGCTGGGTTATTACCCCTCCATCACAAAATCAAACCTTTGCCAAATCAGGTTTTTGGTTGTTTCTGCTTTACACCAAGCATAGCAATTTCGGTAGAAAAAAACAAGGCTTATTTTTTCCGTAAATCCCAGCCAAAATGTTAAATTTCATCAGGCAGTTCATCTTCCACAAACCGCACGCGAGGATAGCGATATGCAGCAATAGTTGCCAATAGGACTGGAATTTCCATCGTAATAAATAGCAGGCCAATCCCGCGACCCGGCCCCACACCAATGATTTGTCCGACGCTTCCTGCCAATAAACCATCAGTGGCCATTAGAGGTTCAAAGATTCGTTCGGCCAGGGGTCCAGCCACAATATAAGCGACGGGAATAGATGAATAAGCAATCGTATTTATTGTGGCAAAGACTCGACCTTGAATATCGGGACGAACTTTTCTCATAAATATCGCATCAAACCAACCATCAACGAGCGGTAAACTGAAGAAGTAGATAAAGTTAGCAACTGCGAAAAGTGCAAAGGAAGTGCGTAAACCAAATGCTAAGATGCACAGATTAGCAAGAAGAACGAAAGTAAATATACCACGAATTAAAGGTCGGGGTCCCCCCCAAATACTCATAGCTAAACTGCCCAGCATCATCCCCGCACCGCCAATAGATTGAATGGTTCCGAGAACTGTAACTGAAGCAAAAGAAAGTACCAAGGGAGTGAGTAAAACTTCAACCAATCCTAGAACAAAGTTATTCAGCGCGAATAAAATCAGCAAAATTAACATTCCTGGGCGAACGGCAATGTAAGTCCAGCCTTCAAGCACCTCGCGCCAAAGTGAACTTTTTTCATCTTCTGAACCCGCCGCAGTTTTAGCATCAGGAAAGCGAACGAGTAACACAGTTGTTACAGCAAAGAGGAAGGTAGTAAAGTCAATTAAAATAATCCCTTGAAGCTGGACCATTCCTAGCAAGACTCCTGCCAGCAGCGGCGAGATTAGCAGGGCGCACGCTTGGGCGGACTGAACCATGCCGGTGGCGCGAGGTAGGTGTTCTTTCGGCACAAGCAAAGCGGTGGAAGCCGTGTAAGCCAGCAACTGAAAGGCTTTGCAGATAGAATTGAGGCTAACGGCGAGGTAGATGTGCCAAATTTGAAGACTGCCGATCGCGAGTAATAGAGCGATCGCCACCGTAGTTAAGCCCGCCCCGGAGTCAGACAAAATCATGCACCATCGCCGATTCCATCGGTCAACCATTGCCCCAGCGATCGGAGAAATCAGGATACTGGGTAGCAGAGAAAATAGCAAAATCAGAGAGAATTGGGTGACTGAACCTGTACGCTGGTACACCCACACTCCCAATGCAAAGTTAGTCAAACCTGACCCGATGAGGGAGATCAGTTGTCCGAACCAGACGAGAAGAAAAACGCGCATTTGACGGAATGTCAGGGATTTTGTCATTGGGCACCTTCTCGATTTTTTTCTGGAAACCCCTCAAAGGAAGCAATCTTCATTTCTGGTGAATCAGCAAGTTTTTGCAAGATTTCCTGATAGTAACTAAACAAGCGATCAATAGTTTCACTTGCAAACACATCCGTGCTGTACAGAAACCAAAATTCGATAGTTTGAGAATCTCCAGAAGGTGAAGAAATATAAAACTCCAGAGGAATTTCAGAGTCCCACAGTTCGCCACTGCCCGAATCGGGTGCAATTTCCGAGACAAACATCGGGTCAGAAACCTCTACAGGAGGAACTATTGTAACGTCCGCATAAAGGGTCACTTTTCTTTGGCGTTTGACAGCTTCAATTACTTGTTCTAAAGGAATATCCTTGTTGGAGATCGCTTCATTGAGCGTTTCTTGAACCTGCTCTAAAAGAGCTGCTCCTGTTTGTTCGTCGTCAAGCTGCGTTCGCAAAATTACCTGATTGATAAAGCAACCAAGCATTTTGTCAATTTCTGGAGTGCTGCGATTGCCAATGGTCGCCACTATCATAATTTCGCTTTGCTCATAATATTTGAACAAAAGGAGAATTAGCCCTGCAATGATTATGGTGGAGGTAGTAACGCGGTGAGAACGGCTTAGGTATTTGAGGGATGCGACAAGATTTTGTTTCAAGACTAGAGAATAGGAAGAGGCGCAACCACTTTTAGGATTGGGCTTTGATTCTCGCTCTGGCCGGTATTCTGGTAGTTCTAAAGGAGCGGTCAGTTTTTGCACCCAATAATCAAGTTGCCGAGCTAAGACTTCTTCATTAAGACATTGACGCTGCCAGAGAGTAAAGTCGGCGTAATGCAATGCCACTTCGGGGAGGGGTGAAGGTAAGCCATTTGAGAAAGCGGTATAAAGCGTTTCTAACTCTTGCACAAAGAGGTCGATGGACCAGCCATCCGTGATGATGTGGTGTATCGGTATTAGTAGCCAATGCTCTTCTGAAGACAACCGCACCAAGGTTGCCTTAATTAATGGACCATTAGCTAAGTCAAAGTGGTAGTTCATCTCTCGTTGGGAAAAATGAACAGCTTTAGCTTCTCGCTTTGCAGAAGGTATGTTTTGTAAGTCCACTATCTTTAACGGTAGAGTCAGTTCAGGCGCGATCGCCTGCACGGGTTGACCATCCACGACAGGAAAGGTAGTCCGCATAATTTCGTGACGGCGGATAATTTCGTTGAGGCTCCTTTCCAACGCTTCTGAAGAAAGCTTTCCTGTGAACCTTAAAGCCTTACGGGTGTTGCAAATGCAACTGTCAGGATTTAATTGCTGAACATACCAAATATGCTCTTGTGCTTTAGACAGGGGTATGTACCCCTTTCGCGTGGCGGGGGCAAGAGGAGGTAGGCTATCAGACGCGGTGCTGTAGGAAGATGGCTCCTGTGACACCGCAGTACACGCAGTTTCTATCACCTTGCCCAGGGAAGCGATAGTGGATGCTTCAAATAAATGGCGTAGGGGAAGTTCGATCGCAAAAGCTTGCCGGATGCGCGAGATAATTTGGGTGGCTATCAGCGAGTGTCCGCCCAATTCAAAGAAGTTGTCGTTAATGCCTACCTCTTGCACTCCTAAAACTTCAGCCCAGATAGCAGCTAGTTTTACTTCAATCGGGGTGCGAGGGGCAACAAATTTGTCTTTCAGTTCCTTGTGGAAGCTATCTGGTGCTCTTAGGGCGCGGCGATCGACCTTTCCGTTGGGTGTCAGCGGCAGCGCTTTCATCAGCACAAACGCGCTCGGTATCATATAGTCGGGTAGTTTTTGTTTCAGGTAATCGCGCAGGGAACCACTCAGCGTGCGCTGCAAAGTTTTCCACAAGTTAAGAGTGTCCAACTGATAGGCTGCGCTTTGGTCAACTAATGCCTGTTCGGAAGGTGCAAGCTGAAACTGAATCCCAGCCTGTGGTGGACGTGACCAGGCCACGGTCCCAGAAAGCCAGCGCGGGAAGCTCTCTCCAGGTAGTTGCAGGTGAAGGCGGACGCGCCTACCTTCATCAATATCTGGCACGCCCACCACAGCAACGCCGCCGGTGGAGATATCCTCTGTGTGGAGTTTGATGGCGTTACCGTCTAGTTCTAGTTGGCATTCAGTGTGATAAGGGACGCGATCTGGGATGAGGTTGGAGACGACATAAGCTACGAGGCGCTTGTTGCCCGGAGTGTCTTCTCGATCAATGACTGCCGCAGAGAGTATATCCGGGTGTTGTGTTAGTACCGCATCAATTTCGCCTAATTCGATGCGGAAGCCGCGTATTTTTACCTGATTGTCAATGCGACCGAGATATTCGACATTGCCATCTGGGAGATAACGGGCCAAATCCCCTGTTTTGTAAAGGCGAATACCAGGGTCATCGCTAAAGGGGGAGGGGATAAACTTCTGCTCGGTGAGTTCGGGACGGTTGAGATATCCTCTTGCTAGTCCCACACCGGCGATATGCAATTCTCCAGGGACACCGATGGGTACAGGCTGGTTCTGAGCGTCGAGAATATAGATTTTGGTGTTGTTAATCGGACACCCGATCAAAGGCTTTTGACTTCCGTCACTGCAAAGGGCAACGGTGGCGCAGACAGTGGATTCTGTTGGCCCGTAAGCGTTGAAGAACTGATGTCCTGGTTCCCAACGCGCCACGACGTCAGGAGGACAGGCTTCTCCGGCGACGATAATTGTCTGTAATGCCGGAAATTCTTCAGCAGGGAGAACCGCTAAAACTGACGGGGGCAGGGTAACAGTCGTGATTGCACAATCGCGCAACAGCCCAATCAAAGCAGGCCCCGGCATTAAGGAGTCCCCCTTGGCCAGTACCAGTGTGGCTCCTGGCACAATAGCCATGAAAACTTCCGAAACCGAGGCATCAAAACTAAAAGAGGCAAACTGGAGGACGCGACTCTTTGGCTGTACGTCGAATAGCTGGATCTGTGCTGTGGCTAGATTGCACAGCCCACAGTGCGCCAATAAGACGCCCTTGGGCTTGCCTGTAGACCCTGACGTGTAGATAACGTAGGCCAGATTATCCGGCGTTACTGTGCTGCTGGGGTTTTCCTGGCTGTGTCGAGCAATTTCTTTTATGTCCCCATCCAGACAGACAACACGCGCCGAGTGTGGGGGAAGTTTCTCGATCAGCTTTGACTGAGTGAGCAGCACCGGCACAGAGGAGTCCTCCAGCATGAAAGCCAAGCGCTCAGAGGGATAAGCTGGGTCTAGCGGAACGTAGGCACCACCTGCTTTGAGTACGCCCAAGATTCCCACAATCATCTCAAAGGAACGTTCTACGCAGATGCCCACCAGCACTTCTGGTCCTACACCCAGCTCGCGCAGGTGATGCGCCAACTGGTTTGCTCTTGCATTCAATTCAAGGTATGTCAGTTGTTCCCCTTCAAACACCACTGCCACAGAAGAGGGCGAGCGCTCCACTTGCTCCTCAAACAACTGATGAATACACTTATTCTGGGGATACTCAGCCGAAGTATTATTCCACTCGACTAATAGCTGGTGGCGCTCTGTTTCTGTTAGCAGGGGCAATTCTGAAATCGGCTGCTCTGGATTGGCGACGATTCCTGACAGCATAGTCTGGAAATGTCCCGCCATCCGAGCGATCGTTGCCTCATCAAACAGGTCCGTGTTGTATTGCCAGCCTGCCTGGATAACATCTCCCATTTCCATCACCATCACATCCAGATCAACGCTTGCCCCCCGTTGATGGCCGAGTGGGTAAGGCTCCATCTCAAGTCCAGGCTCCTGGAAGCGCGATGACTTTTTAAGAGACTCACACCAACGTTGCTTTTGCCAAGTGAAGCTGACTTGAAACAGTGGAGAGAGACTGGGCTCTCCTTGAGGTTGTAGTTTCTCAACTAACAGTGGAAAAGGATAATCCTGGTGATTTTGGGCTTCTTTGACTTGACTACTGACCTGAGCCAAAAAATCTTTGAATGTCTTGTTTCCCGAAATGTCAGTCCGCAAAACAACCGGGTTTACGAAGTAGCCGACAATTCCTTTAAACTCTTCTCTACCGCACCGACCCGCCATCCGGCTTCCTAGGAGGATGTCTTCTTGATTTGTGTAGCGGTAAAGCCACACAAAAAAAGCAGCCAGCATGAGCTTTTCAATGCTTGTTTCAGTGGATATAGCTACCGAACGCAGTCCTTGAATTAATTGTTCATCTAACTGGAAAATATGGGTTTCTCCCCGATAATTCTGCACTGGCGGTCGGGGTCTGTCTGTGGGCAAATTCAGGATTGGCAGCTCACCAGATAATTGTTTTTGCCAGTATTCCCAAAGTTTTTCTCCCCTTGGGCTAGATAGCATTTCGGACTGCCAATGCACAAACTCGGTATAGGGCAGATTTTTAGGAAGAAAATCTTCTATCTGCTGCGGGCCAACTTGTTTGGTTTCGACAGCATACCAGACTTGTAATTCGTTAAGAAGCAAATCAAAAGACCAGAAATCCCCAGCCATATGGTGCATTGTCAGCAAGAGAATGTGTTCTTGCCCCGACCGAGTAAACAGATTCAGCCGCAAAACTGGCTCTTTCTCCAGATTGAAGGGACGGTCAGTTTCTAATAAAATTTGCTCTTTTAAGTAGTCTTCACTCCCATTAGAAGCATCAGTTACCCGGAGAGAAACTTCTTGTCGTGAGTGAATTTGTTGAAATGGTTTACCCGATCTCGCTTTATAAGTAGTTCGGAGAATCGGATGGCGGTCTAAAATTTGTTGACACGCACGCTCTAAGGCTGTAATGTTTAAATTTGATCTAATTCGGATTGCTATAAAGATATTGTAAGCAACGCTTTCAGGAGCCATCTGATAGAGAAACCATAAAGCTTGCTGATTCAGAGAGAGGGGATTTGAACTACCCATAAAGTATGCTTTGATAGGAGGAAAACCGTTAAATTCAATAGAAGCAAAACTGGTGGTATAAGCTCCTGTTGTTAGCCAGTATAATCTCTCTCCTAATCCTAAATTAAGGGGCAATTGATACTTAGTCTTTTCATACATAATATCGTAACTATCACAGGTAGGACCGGCTAAAATAACATTTCCTTTTTCTTCATCATTTTCGGTCGCGGTCACTACAGGATATTTAATAGATTCATCAATTGTTTCTATTAAACCATTATATTTACCGGCATCTACATAAACCCATCTATGGGTATCATCATTTTTATTTTTAGCAATCGTAATGATCTCACTAATTAATATCCCAGCATCGCCTACTATCGACCTTCCCGTTTCTAACATAATCTCCGGTAAATTTTCACCGAAATAATCTTTTAAATATCTAGTGATTTCCGAAGCATATTCTGAAATATTACTTGCCTTCTGTAGATATTTAGCAGGGAATCCACCTCCCATATTAATCATTTTTAGTTTTATCCCTTGTTTTTGCAAAGAATAAAAAATATGTTCCACTTGGGCAAGTGCTTCGCTCCACTGACGTATATCTCTTTGCTGAGAGCCAACATGAAAAGATATCCCATAAATATCAAGATTTAGTTCTTTGGCTTTAGTAATAAGACGAATTGCTTCATTTGAAGTACACCCAAATTTTCTCGACAGAGGCCAATCCGCCGTTTCTGCACCCTGAAAAAGAATCCTTACATACACTTGGGAACCGGGTGCATATTTGCTAATATTATATAGATCGGCTTCACAATCAGTAACGAATAATCTTACCCCTCGCTCATAAGAATATTCAATATCTTTAGCTTTCTTAATAGTGTTGCCGTAAGATAATTTTTCAGGTGCTACCCCAAGAGACAGAACTTTATCTAGTTCATAGATAGAGGCAATATCAAAATAGGAGCCGGCATCTCTTAACAATTCAATAATTTCTGCGGCGGGATTAGCTTTGACAGCATAATAAACTTTGGCATAAGGGAAATAAGCTCTTAGCTCTTCATATTTTTGCTTGATGACATCAAGGTTAATAACTATACAAGGAGTAGGAAGAGATTGAGAGAATTCTAAAAAATTGTTCCAATGTTCGTCGGAATAAAAGTCTCGTCTGCTAACCATCTATATAGAGTTCCCCAAAATAAAAACATTTAGACTGTGACTTATGCACTTAGCTAAAATTAATTAGCAAAATTTTTGGCGTTGCACAGGTGTGATATGCTGGAAGCACCGCCTTAGCATAAAAAGTTATGGGCGTTGCCCCTTCGTGGAATGCTCCGGTGGTAGGGGCGGTGCCAGAGTCATTGGTGTCAACTTAAGCTGAAATCAGGAATGAAAAGGTTGTCCTTACAAAAATATAGCATCTCATTATCTTTTCTTTCTTTCTTTTTATTTTGGAGATGTCTATTATCTATTACCCATCACCCATTACCCATCACCCATTCCCCAATCCCCCTATCGGTGTCGAATTTCAAAACCAAATTCACCTTGGGGAGTTTGAAAGTCAAGGGTGACATTTTCCACAAGGGCACCTCTGGGGCCTTGATGACACCAACCAACGATCGCGTTAACAGCCTCTTGAGTCCCTTCAAAAACCGCTTCTACCCTACCATCGGGAAGATTTCTCACCCAACCAGCAATTTTGAGTCGTTGGGCTTGATGGAAGGTAGAAACGCGATATCCGACACCTTGGACAATTCCAGTGATAATAACATGGGCACGGGTTTCAGAGGGTAAAGAGGGTTGGGGCATACAAAAAACGCGATCGAGACATCAGCAAGAACAATTGTAATCTATTATAAATGGTAATCATCCCCCTTGCCTTGGGTGGGATATATGTCAAAATGAGATAGAAAAATCAGAAAAACTCTATTGGGAGGAATTTATCTTATGAAACTAGCCGCATTAGTGGGATTTCTTTTAGGACTAGCAGTAGCTTACTTTTTCTTAGATCGGCAATTAAAACAACAGAAGCAAAAGCAGTTAGAGCAAACGCGCAAAATGACGGAAGAAATGGAAAGAAGTCATCAAGAGCGTTTGCAACAAACGGTGAAATCGTTACAAACGGAACAGGAAGCAAAACTGCAACAAACCACCAAACAATTAGAGCAAACCCAGGAAGAAATAGAAAAAGCTCATCAAGAGCGTTTGCAACAAACGGTGAAATCGTTACAAACAGAACATGAAGCGAAACTGCAACAAACCGCCCAGGAATTAGAGCAAAAAAATGAGGCGAAAATTCAGGAAGTTATTGCATCTTTGCAAGAAGAACATCAGACACAAGTAAGTAAAGTTACAGAGGAATTGCATCAAAGTTATAATTCGCAAATGCGCGAAAGCACTCAATTTATGCAATCTCAGTATGAGACACAACTGCAACAACTTCAACAAAAATTGCAAGAGCGAGAAGCTGAGTTACAAGGTGCGTTACAATCATTACAATCTCAATTACAAACGGAAATCAGACAATTAAACCAAGATTTTCAGGGTCGAGAAAACGAAATTCGGGAGAGTCTAAAATCAGTTTATGAAGCGCAAATCAGACGACTCAATGATGAATTTGATAAAAGAGAAGCGGAATTAGACGCGACGTTACATTCTTTACAAGCTCAGTATGAAATTCAGTTAAAACAATTGAAAGAGCGATTGGGTGAAGATGAGGAAGAATCCTCTGTTGTAGAAGAGAAAGTATCCATTGCTCATATTGATGAGAGTCTATCTTTGAGTCCTTTTCCAGAACACGCGAATGAATCTTTACAAAATCACCTCATCTTTTTGGGTTCATCTCCACAATTATCCGCGGTTCCTCAATTGAAGAGTACGGTTAATCATCCCGATCCACATATTCGTCAATTAACCGCGTGGGGTTTAGGCCGAATTGCCACGGTGAATGGTTTACGTCCTGAAATTCAACAGGCAATTCCTTTGTTGGGTAAGTTAAGTAATGATCCGGATTTTTCTGTGCGTTTTGAAGCTGTCAAAGCATTAGGAATGATTAAGTCAGCAAAGGTTATTCCTTTTCTGCAAAAATCTTTGTATGATACTAATGCTACTGTGGTAAAAACGGCTAATGATGCTTTAACTAAGTTTAAGTCCTATCCGGTAAGCGCGATACGGCAACCCAAAAAAGTGATCCCCAAAAAACCACAAAATCGCTAAACTTTGTCAAGGTGTTAGCTATAGCACAAAGGTAGGGGCCATCCCCCCGTGGTTGCCCCAATTGCTCAACCCCGTGGTTGCCCCAATTGCTCAACCCCGTGGTTGCCCCAATTGCTCAGGGGCAGGCATGATTTATTAGGGTTAGTAGTGGGTTGGCGTAGCCTGTGCGTAGCACAAACGTCTCGCGAAGGCGGGATCTCCCCAGGGAGCTCTCCGCTCCCACTACCTATTAGACATAGCAGCAAAAATCCGAAAACTGGCAGGTTAATGCTACCCTACAGTAGTTTTTGGAGATGTCTATTTACAAAAATGGGATGCTCCCGACTTTTTAATTTATAAGTGAGTAGGTTGGGTTGAACAAAGTGAAACCCAACACAACTACTCTGGCAATACTTTTTAATTTATAAGTGAGTAGAGTAGGTTGGGTTGAACAAAGTGAAACCCAACACAACCACTCTGGCAATACTTTTCGGGAGCATCCCACATTGGCAAAAAAACTGTAGTGGGTTGGCGTAGCCTGTGCGTAGCACAAACGTCTCCCTCGTTTTAACCCCTGACAGACTAGACTAAGGGTTTAACATTAAGTTGACACCAATGCAGGGGGCACTAGCCCTACAAATCCCTATGAATGATTGAGACGCGATATTAGGTTTTTTCTGTCAATTATTCACCTGATATCGAAAACCTATAACCTTCCACCTTCTTCCTTCTTCCTTCTTCCCTCTTCCTTCTTCCTTCTTCACTTCTTCTTGAAAAAATAAAATGATGAAATCTTACGATTGGATAGTAATTGGTGGTGGTATTACGGGTGCGACGCTCTCTTATGAACTCGCGAAACAAGGATTATCTGTATTATTATTAGAACAAGATAAGACTTTACAAAACGCGACTCGTTTTAGTTATGGTGGACTTTCTTATTGGTTGGGAACGACTGATTTAACTCGGCAATTATGTCAAGAAGGTATTACTATTCATCGTCAATTATCTCAAGAGTTAGACGCGGCTACTCAATTTCGAGAACTTGATGTGATTTTAACGATTTTGCCAGAAGATGATCCCCACAAAGTCGCTCAAAGTTATGCTAATTGTGCCATTCCCCCTCGTTTAATTACTGTTGCTGAGGCTTGTGAGATGGAACCTTTATTAAATAAAGACACGATCGCGGGTGCTTTAACCGTCTCCCAAGGTCAAATTTCTCCAGAATCCACTACCCAAGCTTATTATCAAGCTTTTACCCGTTTATCGGGTGAAAGAGAAATCGCTCAAGTGACGGGATTTTTACAAGAAAATCACCGTTTTGTTGGTGTCAAAACGAATCAAGAAAATTATCACTCCGCAAACATCGTTGTTTGTGCGGGTGGGTTAAGTCGTCAATTGTTAAAATTAGCCGAAATTTCGATAAGTTTATATTATACTCATGGGGAATTAGTGGAGATTTTACCGAATCAACGCGATCGCGTCTCACTAAAAACTATTACTACCCAAGCTGTCTTAAAACGCTTGAGAATGGAAGGAGAAGCCAGTCAGATAGAGCGAGATAGTTTATGGGATAAACCGGGTAATATCGTCGCACCTTCCATTTTAGACGCGGGTGCGATTCAATTACCCAATGGGATAATTCGTTTTGGGCAATTATCAAGGGTATTAAGTGATCCTTATGCTAAAGTTGATAGTAAAGAAAGTGAAACACAATTGCGTCATCAAGTCGGAAATATTTTACCGACATTAGCTAAATTACCCGGAAATTGGTATGAGTGTTTAGTCGCGTTTACTCGCGATCGTCTTCCTTTAATAGGAAAAATTGAACCCTATGAAGGAATCCATATTTTTTCGGGATTTAGTAACCCCTTAGTTTTAGTGCCCGCGTTGGCGAGAAGATTTGCCCATGTCGCGATCGTTGGAGAAAAAGATGACTTGATCGATAAATTATCTCCCTCTCGTTTTGTCAAAGATAAGTCAACGACTCACCCGTAAAAATGTAACAGAAAATGTCATGGTAAATTTCCACTACTCATCTCTGATTAACGCGCCCCTAGAAACGGTATGGAATTTTCACGAAAGAAGGGATATTTTGCAAATATTAACCCCACCTTGGCAACCCATTAAAGTCATTAGACGAGAAGGGGGTTTAGGTATTGGTGCTATTACCGAATTTCGCTTATTTATTGGTATAATTCCCGTCAAGTGGATATCAAGACATACAGAATGTGAACCCAATCACTTTTTTGTCGATGAACAAATAGAAGGCCCGATGGCTAGTTGGAAACATCGTCATGAGTTGACAAGAGATAATGGAAAAACTAGACTAAAAGACGCGATCGAGTATTCTCTTCCGGGTGGATTGTTGGCGGAATTACTATTAGGGTGGTTAGTGCAACAACAACTAAAAGAGATGTTTCGTTATCGCCATGAAGTGACAAAAAGAGAGTGTGAAGTAAATGGAAACAACGGGTGAATATTATTGTGCTTATTGTGGAGAAGCGAATAGTACATTTATTGATATTAGTGGCGGTATGCAACAATCTTATATCGAAGATTGTCAAGTATGTTGTCGTCCTAATATGCTCTATGTGCGGATCGATGAAGATACTTTAGACATCGAAATTGATACGGATTATCAAGAGTAATTTTATCATTGTAGGTTGGGTAGAGCGTAGCGAAACTGTCAGAAACTCGGTTTCTTAAGTTTCTTGGGTGGGTGGGGTAGAAACCGGGTTTCTTCAACCATCTTCATGTGAAGCAACAGATAACTGTGAGAAACCCGGTTTCTGACGTTTCTTGGGTTTCTTGGGTGGGGTAGAAACCGGGTTTCTTCAACCATCTTCATGTGAAGCAAAAGATAACTGAGAGAAACCCGGTTTCTGAGGTTTCTGAGGTTTCTTGAGTTTCTTTGGTGGGGTAGAAACCGGGTTTCTTCAACCATCTTCATGTGAAGCAACAGATAACTGTGAGAAACCCGGTTTCTTGTCTGGTTTTTTTGGTGTTATCAATGCTCTAATTTAGTTCCACAATTTTGACAATAGTTAGCATTTTTATCGTGGATTGATAACCCACATCCTTTACACACAATATCGACTTGATGCGATGTTTTTACTAATTGTTTAATTAAATCCCCTAATTGCCAAGGAATTAACGCGATCCCAGTTAATATCATTACAATTGTCAGAAATTTACCCGCCTGTGACAGCGGCGTAACATCTCCAAACCCTACTGTTGTCATCGTTACTACGGAAAAATAGACGGCATCTAAAAAAGTATTAAAGTTTTGGGCATTGATAGGATGTTCTACTTGGTAAATTAATCCAGAAAAGATAAAAATAATTGTTAATAGGGTGAAAATAATTCGGGCAAAAATAACACCATCTTCGCTCGTAATACGAAAAATGGAAATTTTCAATTCAAAAAATCGGATCAATCGTAAAAAGCGAAACCAGCGAAACAACCGGAGAAAACTAATATTAACCGTGACCAGAAAAAAGGGTAAAATCGCCAGTAAATCAATGATCGAAAATAAGCTAAAGACAAATTTTATTTTCTTTTCAGCACAGAAAAATCTGACTACATATTCTAAGGAAAAAATAATGAGAATCGCGGTATCAAGGGCTTCTAGTTCCTGGCGAATGACATCCGGTAAAGGGTAAGTTTCGGCGACAAAACACGCAGAAGAAAGTAAAATTAATCCGGTTAAAATTAAGCTAATACTCCGTCCAATGGGTGTTTCTATATCTTCGATGTAAAAAGCTATTTGTTTTCGGGTTATTAACATGGGTACAATACCTTAAGTTTTAGCATAATTTATATAGCAATCCTATTTCAGTTGATTGGGTTTATTAATATATATTCATGATTTTTTTATATAATCTGTATTTTATTCGAGGGAAAATCACGGTAAGCAACGGGGGTTAGATGTTAGCTTATCATCTTTCTCCGAAACTCTTTAATTGCTTCTAAGGGAGAAGTCAGCAAAAGGCAACGAGTTAGTAATTCTAAGTCTAATTCGGGTAGTAATTCACTTTTATTAATTCTTTCGTAACCTTCTGCGCGCAGATAATAAATTTCCCAAACACCATCTTCCCAAAACCATACTTCTGAGACTCCCATCAGTCGATTTTTTGCTAATTTAATGGGACTTCCACTGGTAATAACTACTTCTATAGATAAGTCTGGAATATCTTTATCGGTTCCCAAACAATAGGATAAATCGGCTTTATATTCGACTACTCCTTCGACAATTTGACTAAAACTTCCACTGGGAAAAAAGTCGATTTCTTGGATTTCAAAGTAAGCTATAAGTAACGCAGCTATTAGGGATTTAATAGCCTCGTGTAATTTTCCCGTCCCCACAATTTCTAATACTCCTTGACAATAAGATAAACGGATTCCTGGGATGTCGCGAAAACTAGCTTGAATGGCTTTAAATTGTTCCCATTGTACTCCTTTCCAGGCAAATCTTTGTTCAATGGGGATTTCTTGGGGGGCACTGGTTAGGGTGGGATTCTCTAATGTTTGAATCATAATGTTTTTTTTCTGGGGATAGTCTCTCTACTCTATAGCAAGTCTAAATCATTCATAAAGATTTGTAGGGGTAGCGCAAGAGTGCCTACCCCTCATCAATCGGGGCAACCACGGGGGGATTGCCCCGCTCCTTAATTGTACAAATCATTTAGACGCACTATATTATAAATTAGGGTTATACTGATTGGCAGTCTCTTTTTTTTATGTTATAAAAAAGTTTTTATAACAGTAAGTAAATCAGAAATGTCATTCTGGGGAAAACGGCGATCAGAATGACCTTTTAAGTGGTTTTGCCGGAGGTTTATTAAACAACAGACAGAGTGGAACTGAGCTTTTTAGGGGAGTCAAGCAGTTCCACGTCTTGGGCCGTTATTGCCTTACAAATTCCCTTCATTCACGTCGCTGTATGTATAGTTGTAGAACTCTTTTCCAGTGGCTACGTTGATTATCGTCACCCGTGCAGAATCGCGATCGTAGATAACTCGAACCCGTCCGTCTGAACCAATAAATGTATTGCCAGATGTGCGGGTGAGAACGCCTGAGAAGTTGAACTCTCCTTCTGTAATCCGAACCGCAATTTGGTTGTTATTTCGTCGGGTCATTTTGGTGACGGGAATGGTGGAAGGGCGACTGGGTGCTGGTTTGTTTGTCTGATTATTGTTGGAACCCATATCCCAGTACACATAAATTGATTCATTCGCGAGGCGATAAATCTGTCCTTTTTCCCCTAATCCGGCTTGCCGATAGGCGGCACGACTATTTTGATCTTTATAGTTTCCGGGTTGATTGCCCACTGGGATTAAATCATAGCGTTTGCCATTCTGTAATTGAATACCAACTACTCCCTGTCGTTGGGAAAAGGTACAGGGACCGGAAGAGGTGGCGCGATCTTCCCCTTTGGGATAAACATCACACCGAGCTTTTACGGTGTCAGCTTTGGCTGTGACGGTAATACCTACAGACGCGATCGTTAGCGCCACAGTTAAAAGAGATTTTGAAAATTTCATTCTGAGCAAATCCTCCAATTGCAAACTGGTAATCATGGAACGGAAAATAAGAGCGATCGCGAACTAATTCCCAATTCAAGCACTCACTACCGTACCAACATTATCACAAATAATGGTACTCATTTAGCTGTTGGATTCCCATTATCAATCTTAAGACCTAACCCCCCAGCTCCCTTCCCGACAAGGAAAAGGGGAGTAATTAATATTATTAAATATTGCACCAATTTTATTTTATAGTAAAAAATCTGAAAACCTCACGATGCGATCAATGGTTTGGGGAAGAATTCACAGAATTTTTCTTTGAGAATTAAACAGCCCTGATCCTTAGGGTAGGATTCTCGAATTTTTGAATACCAAGAGTTTGATGTATTGTTTAATTCTATGCTATCTCTCTTCTCAATCTTTGTCTATAGGGTTGGCAATATCTTCTATTTTATGTTATATTATCTTTGAGTGAGTTGGTTGGGTTGAGGAAAAAACTCAGCACTCAACCCAACCTACAGTTATATTATGATTATTCCGCCAAATTTTAACTTTTTAAGTCTATGACTACTACAACAAAAACAGCTTCTTTTTCGTCTGTTTATGGCCCGGTAAAGTCTTGGCGTTATGGCCGATCTCTGGGGATTGACCCCATTGGCCCTATCTCGACTTGTTCCTTTAATTGTGTCTATTGTCAATTGGGCGAAATTGAACAAAAAAACCTCGATCGCGCTCTTTTTATTCCCACGGAGCAAATCCTCGCGGATTTAGAACATTTTGCCCCTTGGGATGTGGATATTATCACCCTCAGTGGTAGTGGTGAACCCACACAGGCGATTAATTTAGGGGAAATTATCTCCGCGGTGAAACAACGGACTAAATGCCCTGTTGCTGTTTTAACTAACGCGACTTTATTAGATGATCCACAGGTGCGAGAAGCCTTAACGATCGCGGATAAAGTTTCGGTAAAATTAGACGCGGTTTCCTCTCAACAATTACAGGGGGTTAATCGTCCCGTTGCCGGAATAGATTTGACCAAAATGTTAGAGGGAATGTTAGACTTTAGACGGGAATATCCGGGGGAGTTTGGCATTCAAACGATGATTTTATCCCCGTGGCAAGAGAAGGTAAAAACTGAATATATCCGCTGGATGCAATTATTATCACCCGTGGAAATTCAATTAAATACTCCTACTCGTCCGAAACCTTTAACTCGTCAATTAGAGGGAAGAGGTAATCATAGTCCCGACGATCGCGGTTATGCCGTGCGAATGTTTAAGTGTTTAAGTCACGCTCAATTACAAGAGTTTGCTACAGAAATTACCCGTGTTACTGGTATTCCTGTGAGAATTGCTCCTGTTTCAGTTTAAAATCAGAGATGTCGGGGGGAAAATAAGACGCGATCGTTGGGCTTTTTTTCTCCCAGAAAACACTCTTTTTGATCAGGGAAAATAAAGACTGTATCGTATATTGGGTTTCCTGATTCCTTAGGCATCTCCAACAACTATTGTGGCGCAGGCTAACCCTGCGATTGACATCATTTTTGCGAGATGTCTATTAGAAAATTGCTATAGCCCCGGAACAAATCACGCAAAAATGACAATATTTTGGTAACTTTTCCCATCCTACAAAAATCGGTAATAATTATGGACTTAAAAAACAGTATTAATGCTATTATTAGTCCTGGGGAAAAATGGGGATATGTGGCAGAATGCCTCGAAATTTCCGTTGTCACTCAAGGGGATACTTTAGATGAAGTCGTCCGCAATTTGCAAGAAGCAGTCACGTTACATTTAGAAGGTGAAGATCCCCGCGAATTTGGATTAGTTATGAAACCGTCTCTCCTCATCACTTTTCAACTACAACTACAATATGCCTAGACTAAGAGTATTATCTGGAGCAGAAGTCATTTCCATTTTGGCTAGATTTCAATTTGAGGTACATAGTCAAAAGGGAAGTCATGTCAAATTGCGTCGTGTTGGACTTAGTGGAAATGAAACGCTTACAGTCCCGAATCATCGAGAGTTAGATAAAGGTACTTGTCAAGCTATTTATAGACAGGCAATTAAATATATTCCTGAATCAGAACTTTTTGTTTATTTCTTTTCTGAATAATAAATTTTTTTTTTGATTAGATAGACATCTGGAAAAAATCAGTGGAAAGGCAGGCAGGATGCCTACCCTACTATAATGGAAAGGCAGGCATCCTGCCTACCCTACAATGGCTATTTTGAGCAAATTTAGCTGATTTTAAGGAAAAGCTTGCTGGGGTTTTCCCCAAATAATACGCTCTTGTTTATAAACAACCATACCCGGTTTTGCTCCCTTGGGTTTATACACATACTTCGGCTCTGTATAAACCACAGGCACTTGCTCACTATGACGTGCTTGACTATAATAAGCCGTTAAATTCGCGGCAAATTCTAAATCATTATCTTCGGGAACTGTCCCCGGTTTCAGACGTAATAACGCGTGACATCCGGGGATTTCTTGGGTATGAAACCATAAATCATAATCTCCCGCGATCCGAAAACTTAGTAAATCATTTTGACGATTATTTCTCCCAATTAATAACTCAAAACCACTGGGACTTTCATAATGATAAAATTCGGTTACTTGATTCGTTTTATCAGGACGATAGTTAGGATCTTCGATATACTTTTGCTGGATTAATTCTTCTCTAATTTCCGTTAAAGTTCTTAAATCTTCCCCAGTTTGATAGGATTCTAATTGTGATAATATTGTCGCGACTTGCTCCAGATAATAAATTTCTGTCTGCACTTCCTTTAATAAAGGTTCCACCGCGAGGCGAGCGCGTTTGAGTTTTTGATGTTGTTTATAGAAACTTTGGGCATTAAAAATGGCATTTTTTTCGGGATCGAGGGGAATCGTTACGGGTTCATTCGTTTCAAAGTCCGCGAGGATAATACTTTTCATTCCTACTTTCCATTCATGGAGATTCGCCATTAATAAGTCGGCTTGGCATTTATATACCTCAGCGCGATCGCTTTGTTGTAATTTATCTTGAAAGGTATTACGTTTTACGGTCAATTTTGCGATAATATTAGACAACTTTTGCGTTAATTGATGGCGTAGTTGGCTAAATACTTGTTGATTAACTAAGGAGGTATAATAACGGTTAAGTAAATCTTGAATAGACGCGGGATGCTCTCCATTTTCCCCCTTTGACAAAGAGTCCTCTTGCCAATTAATGATACTATAACCTTGGGGAGTAAAATGAGGAGAAAAATCAGCCTTTTCTAAGGCATTTAACCATCGTTGCCAATGTTGATATAATTTATCCCAATCTGAAGAGGTAAGAGTATCTGTTGATTTTTGAGGATCTAAATTGGCTGCTTCTATCATTGATAATACTAAAGCCGAACTTAAACCTCGATAACTTTTCAGTAAATTTTTCCGTAAGGCTCCTGGCACTAAATTAACTCTTTGTTGCCAACGCTCTTGAGATTCATTTACACTAGGAATAGGATCGGTTAATGAAGGAGGAAGTTCGTAGGGTTGTCCCGTAAGAATAGGGCGAACACTTGATTGTTGAAGATTGACTTGATGAGCACAGGTAACAATTTGATTTTCTTGAGTCGCGAGAATAACATTACTATATTTACCCATTATTTCTATATAAAGATGCCAAATAATATTATCCCCCGGACGTTTGGCAAATTGTAAGTCAAAAACTCTCTCCCAAGGGCTTACTTCCGCGATCGCGACTAAGGCAAATCCTCCTAATTGATGTCGTAATTGTTGACTAAAAGTAAAGGTATCAGCAACACGGGGAGGCGGATCACCGATACAAAGACGAGCGGCTTGGGGATGCCAACAAATATCTAACCAACCTCTTTTTGTAAGGGTTCGCAAACCCAGGGAAATTGTAAAACGATCGCGCTGATAAACTTGTTCAAGACGAGCCGGAAGCCAAATCTCTCGAATTTCATGACAAGCCGCGGTTAAAGTAGTCAAATCAACAGGTTGCATAATAACCTCTTCTATCAAGAATATAATGACCTTTTTTATTGTATCGTGATTGTGTCAAAGAATTTTTGCTAATTTGTTTTATTGATTCATTATGGATGTACAATTAATTAATATTGGCTTTGGTAATATTGTTTCGGCTAACCGGGTGATCGCGATCGTCAGCCCAGACTCAGCACCGATTAAACGTATTATCAATGATGCTCGCGATCGCGGCCAATTGGTTGATGCTACCTATGGGCGTCGCACTAGGGCTGTAATTATTACGGATTCTAATCATGTGATTCTATCAGCAATTCAACCAGAAACCGTCGCGCACCGTTTTGTGATGGGTAAAGATAATCTCACACGGGATGATTAAATAATTAGTTGTATCTTATGAGAAGGATTATTGACTATGCTAAACACGGGTAAATTAATTGTTTTAACTGGCCCTAGTGGTGTGGGAAAGGGGACTTTAGTCAAAGAACTTTTATCCCGTTATCCTGATATTTATTTGTCGGTATCCGCGACGACGCGATCGCCTCGCCCAGGAGAAATCAACGGACAACATTATTATTTTGTCAGTCGTAGTGAGTTTGAAGAAATGATTACCGCGGGGGAGTTTTTAGAATGGGCTGAATTTGCGGGTAATTGTTATGGTACTCCCAAAAAACAAGTGCAAAACAGAATTAATGAAGGTAAATTAGTCTTATTAGAAATTGAAGTGGAAGGGGCGCGACAAATTCGTAATTCGTTCCCTGACGCGTTACGGATTTTTATATTACCCCCTTCTTCGGCAGAATTAGAAAATCGTTTGCGTGGCAGAGGGCAAGATTCCGAAGACGCGATCGGCCGTCGTTTAAAACGAGCTCAGGAAGAAATAGAGGCAGCCCCGGAGTTTGATTTTCAAGTTATTAATGATGATTTAGAGGAAGCATTAATAAAATTGGAAAAATTGTTATTTTAATGTCATTTATCGCGATTTGAACGCAGATTAAGTAGATGATAGCAGGTAGTAGCTACATAGGGAGCAATTATCAGCATCGGGAGCTTATCTACATCACAGACTGGTTTGAGTCTCACAGGCAGACTTCTTCGGGAGCATCCCAAAGAAGCCAAAATGGGATGTTCCCTCGTGAAGGAAAATTTAATAAAGTAGTGCCGGCTTCGAGGCTGCTTTCGATCTCAATGGCTCGGCGACAAACCAAATGCTCAAGTTATTTAATTTCCATTCCTTATGTCTCAAGAAACCAGGTTTCTAGGAGAAACAGATCAATAAGTACCTGGTCAAAATTAATTGTATATTGTTTCAATACATAAAACCCAAAATTTTGTAGGGGCAATCCCCCCGTGGTTGCCCCAATCCAACTTTGTTATATACAATTAAATTTGCCTACCTACTTAAGTCGAGATTTTCCTGCAATACCTTCGCCTACAAAGCGGGCGGGCACGGGGGCACCGCCCCTACAGACTACGGATTTTGGGCGTTTTATCGTTTTTGGCGAAGGTATTGTTCCTGAGAAACCCGGTTTCTCAGGATACGCGAAAAATGAGGTGGTTGACATAAGCCCACAAGCCCATGTCAACTACCCCATTGCCCAAAAATTCTAGAAATGTTAAAACTGAGTCAACAACTTAAATAAGCCTCGGCCACTCATCAGGCTCCTTGCACAAGGGGCCAATAGTGGCTTTTTTTTGCCCTAGAGGTTGCCTTACCCCCAGATTTACTCTTCATCATCATCATCCTGTTCAATTTGACGCAGATGAATGTGTTTGCGCCCCAAAGAGATTTCAAATTCGTCTCCGGCTTGCAGATCCATTTGTTTGGTATAGGCGGCGCCAATCAGTAAATTACCGTTAGATTGGACACTAATGCGATAACTCGCGGAACGTCCACCACGGCCAGTACCCGTTTGTTTACCATCGAGATTAATTCCCTCTGCATCAATTAGAGCATTGAGGAATTTCATCATATTGACGCGTTCTACACCATTTTTGGTGACGGTGTAGTAACCACATTCTCTCGCTTTCTCTTCTTTGCTGAGGTGATCTAGCTCTTTGACTTTTTTGACTAGAGCTTCACCTTCTAGGGTTTCGATACCTTTCTTTTTCGCCATTTACTTAGTCCTGATCGATTGTACAACAGGTTGACTGTTTTTCTCTAGGGTTTCCTAGCTTTAACCGAGAAACTTTCGTTTCTTAGCTTTCTGATCAAACTATATTACACGATTAACTTGATAATCGATCAAGTTCACTACTTTTTTAATAAATTTTCTCCTTCTTAAAGTGTCGTCATTGTATCTCACGCCTCTTAACTGTGTGGGGTAAGCTGTCAAGTAGGGAAATTTTTAGACAATGGGATAAACTCACGAATGAAGTTAACGACTCGTGGACACTATAGTGTAAAAGCCTTATTGGATCTAAGTTTACAACCTGGATATGGACCGACTTCTGTTAGGGCGATCGCGTCACGTCAGGAGTTACCAGCTCCTTATCTGGAAAAACTCTTAATTGAGATGCGTCGGGCGGGGTTAGTCCATTCGATTCGAGGGATACAAGGAGGGTATCAATTAGCGCGATCGCCCTCTAAAATCTCTGTAGGAGAAATTTTAGAGGCCGTGGGTGAAACCCTTGAACCATTATCTCGTTATGCACCCGATGTAAAACAGGCAGAAGACTGGGTAACATTTCTTCTGTGGAACCGTTTACATAAAAAGTTGACCGAAGCCCTTTATAGTATTTCCCTTGAAGACTTATATTATGATGTCCGTAGTTGGCAAGCGGCACAAGGGGCAGAAACCAGTTTTGTTGTTTAAGGTTTTTCTGAGTGTATCAAGGATCGCGTACTTAAGTAAGAGGGGGAGATTTTATGGAGTTTCCCCATTCGTTTATTTCAGGAAACATCGGTTTAATGATTCAGACTTATCATGTTGTCATTGTATTGCTGATTAGCGCGGGTATTGATTATGTGATTGGCGACCCTTGGGGATGGCCACATCCCGTTCAGGCAATGGGTTGGGCGATTCGCCATCTTTCCCAATTTATCTTAAATTGCCTAAATAGTCCCCAAGGGGATCGACCGGTTTTTGGTCTGCGAGTGGGGGGGATTTTCCTGGGGATCGCGCTCATTTTTGGCAGTGGAACCTTATCTTGGTTACTGATCGAAGCTACTAACTGGGTACATCCTATTTTAGGGATGATTGTGGAAAGTATCCTCTTAGCAAGCTGTTTCGCGCTCCGTAGTTTAAGAGATGCCTCCAGAGATGTGTTACATCCTTTTCAAGAAGGAGATTTAATCCAGGCGCGGCAATCCTTAAGTCTTTATGTTGGTAGGGATACAGACAATTTATCCGAGTCTGACATTTTAAGAGCCATCTTAGAAACCGTCACAGAAAATGCCACAGATGGAGTAATGGCTCCTCTATTTTATGCCATGTTTGGGGCAACTTTATCCTTATCCTTATATATATTAGGGTTTGTTAATGATGCCACGGTTGCTAATGGGTTCTCTCTCTATTTAATGGTTCCCTTCGGCATCGCGTATAAAGCATCTAGTACCCTAGACTCAATGGTTGGTTATAAAGAACTTCCCTATCTTTATCTGGGTTGGTTTAGTGCCAAATTAGAAGATATACTAACATGGATTCCCTGTCGTCTCACAGTCATTACATTAGCTTGCTTATCACGTCAACCCCTCTATGTTTGGCAACTCTGTCAACGAGACGCGGTAAAAGATCCCAGTCCTAATTCCGGTTGGAGTGAGTGTGCTTACGCGGCTGTCTTAGGGGTACAACTAGGAGGTATAAACTATTATCGAGGAGTGATTAAGGAAAAACCACTTTTAGGAGAACCTCTCCATCCCATTACCCCACAACTAATTGAGAAAGCTGGGCAATTGACACGCGCTTGTTTTTTGATTTGGTTAGGATTATTTGTAATGATGAGTCTCTTATTAGAGATAATTTGTCCTTAACGATGGGTAGGCAAAAATTATGAGTCGAATTATAGAAATTTTATCAGCCGATGAAGTGCGGCGAACGATTACCCGTTTAGCCTCTCAATTGGTAGAAAAATCCGATAATCTTCAGGAATTAGGGCTTTTGGGCATTCATACTAAAGGGGTTCCCTTAGCGAAAATGTTAGCCGATCAGATTGAAATGTTGGAACAGGTAAAAGTACCTGTGGGATCACTCGATATTACGTTTTATCGTGATGATTTGGATCAAATCGCGACTCGGATGCCCGAAAAAACCGATATTCCCTTCGATATGACAGGTAAAAAAGTCGTCTTGGTGGATGATGTCATTTATAAGGGGCGCACGATCCGCGCCGCGCTCAACGCGATCCATGAATATGGCCGCCCCGAAGCGATTTGGTTAGTGGTATTAGTCGATCGCGGCCATCGTCAATTACCAATTCATCCTGATTTTACGGGTAAAAAGTTACCTACGGCTAAGGAGGAGCAGGTGAAAGTCTATCTTAATGAGCTTGATGGGCGAGATGGGGTGGAATTAATTAAGCACGGAATGTAGAAGATCCCTCGTCGCCGCCCTTAATAAGCTATGCTTTACTCACATTTTTGTTAACATAATCCTCGTTGACAAAAAAAATGGCGTTGCATCGTTACGGGATGATAGTCAAGTTTGCCTAAGCTGAAACTATTGATAAATCAGGAAAAATTTTTTCGCACCTATTAAAATCATCCCTTGATTGTGCAACGCCCCAATAATTGTTGCAAGTGCTCGCGTAATTGTTCGAGTTTTGTCAAAACTTCACCTTGAAATTGCCCTTTGATCAATTCCCTTCTATTCTACTTCAGATAAAATTGGTATTACAGATATATTAAATACGATCGCAAAATTTAGGATAAGTATTATAACATAATCGAGATAAGAAATCAAGAGCAAAATTAAGCCGATCGCGGCTCTTTCTCAATGAACGCAAAAGCCTTAAGATCAAAAAATCAACCACTTTGGCTTTTTCTGCGATACCATGCAAGCGACACACCAAAAAAAATCCCTCATTAGCTTGATATTAAGCTTAATTTCTCTCTCCTCTACCGTTTCTCCCGTATTCGCGACACCACCACGCACACCCGATCAAGAAGAAATTTGCGACATTCTCGTTGTCGGTGGAGGACTATCGGGCTCCGCGGCCGCCTATGAAGCATTATTATTAGGTCGGACTGTTTGTTTAACAGATATTACAGACTGGCTAGGAGGTCAAATTTCCTCTCAGGGTACTTCCGCGTTAGACGAAAGAGACACTCAACGAGAGCTTTTATTTTATCCCCGTGGTTATCTCGATTTACGCCGTCGCATTGAAGAACATTATGGTAGATTAAATCCGGGGGGATGTTGGGTTAGTTATTCCTGTTTTATGCCCTATGATGGTCATAAAATTCTCTTACAAATGTTAAAAACTGTTGCCAAAATTGGTAACGGGAAACTCAAATGGTTTCCCAATACAGTTATCAAAGAATTAGATATTTCGGGAACTCAAATCAAAAGCGCGATCGCGATACAATCTCAACCCGCCCCAGGATCTCCCCCCATCAATACAGAAACCCTTTCCCAAACAATAGAAGATAACTATCAATACCAAAATTCATCTCGGTTTAACAAAACAATTATCCACTTTATCCCCCCAACCCCAAATCCCAAATCATCCGTCAAAAGTCCGACACCTTGGTATATCATTGAAGCCACAGAAACCGGAGAATTAATCGGACTTGCAGATGTCCCTTATCGGTTAGGAATAGATCCCCTTTCCTATCGAGAACCCTCATCCTCTAGTCCTACAGGAGACCCCTATTGCACCCAAGGTTTTACCTATACCTTTGCGATGGAAGCCACGAAGGAACCCCAACCACACAAACTTCCTTCTTTTTATTCCCAATATGCACCTTATTATAGTTATGAATTAGACCGATTAGCCAGTTTTAACCTGGTTTTTTCCTATCGACAAATTCATACAGTACGTCCCGATGAACCCCGCCCCGGTGATTTGGCAAAATGGCCGATTTATCCAGGGGATATTTCCATGCAAAACTGGACTTGGGGGAATGATTATCGTCCGGGTTCTTCCGAGGATAATTTAATTTATACGCGTGAACAATTAGAAGCGACTGGACAATTAAAACCCGGTGGTTGGATGGGTGGACTACGCACAGAGACATTACGCAAAGGCGAAGAAAACGCCTTAGGATATTTTTATTGGTTAGTGACGGGAACAACGGACTCCCAATTAGGAGAAGGCATCAAAAAACCTTATCCCAATAATCGTTTCTTAACCGGATTAAAATCCCCTATGGGAACCGTTCACGGTTTATCTAAATATCCCTATATGCGAGAAGGCCGTCGTATTATTGGCCGTCCTACTTATACACAACCCGAAGGTTTTACCGTCTGGGAAGTTGATATGAGTCGCCACAATTATCGAGACGATTATTATCAAAATAATCTCTCGAAAGACCTTTATCGTAATATTTGGTTAATTATCGCGGGGTTAGATGCGGGACCTTTAGCCTTAGATGAAATTAGCTTAAAAGATGTAAAACCCCGATCTCGGGCAACGGTTTATCCTGATACCGTAGGAATAGGACATTACGCGATCGACTTTCATCCTTGTATGGCAAAAAGTCCACCAGAAACCCCAGGAAATAAAGAACGAGAAGGAACGCGTAGAGGCGGTGGCCAAGCCTATCCTTTCCAAATACCTTTACGAGCCATGATTCCCCAAAAAATTGATAATATGTTAGTAGCCGGAAAAAGTATCGCGACGAGTCACACCGCGGCCGCAGCTTATCGAGTTCATTCCTTTGAATGGTCCGCAGGAGCCGCGGCAGGAATTACAGCGGATTTTGCCTTAAAAAATGGTATTTTGCCCTATCAATTAGTGGATGAATTACCCTCTTATGAACCACAGTTAGAAGCGTTACAAATGCAGCTACAAGAAAATTATAATCCGATCGCGTTTCCAGGGACATCAATCTTCAATAGTACCACCTGGCAAAACTGGAAATAGCCTCACCCCCACCCTCTCCTTGAAGGAGAGGGGGACAAGGATCGGAAGAAATCAGAAAAACAGATAGATGTTTCAGAGCCTTAAGAACTATAATTAGAATCAAGTAAACTTATTTTTCCTCTTCCCCTCGACCAAGACAGTATTTTTACCTAGAGAGGAAGGCTTGACCAGCAACAGGCCTAGACATCATTGATACTGTTGGTTCGCGTCTTTCAAGGATTTGTCAGGGTTTTATGACTTTTAGAGTTTCAGCCACTATGTTTATTATGACTTCTGCACCTACAATAACACCGGAACGGTCGACCGTTGTCACCCGCAAACCTTATCCCAATTACAAGGTAATCGTCCTTGATGATGATTTTAATACCTTTGAGCACGTTCACGACTGTCTGATGAAGTATATTCCACAAATGACGAGCGATCGCGCTTGGGAATTAACCAACCAAGTACATTTTGAAGGGCTCGCGATCGTGTGGGTTGGGCCACAAGAACAAGCGGAATTTTATCACGAACAGTTAAGTCGTGCGGGTTTAACAATGGCCCCCATAGAAACCGCTTAACTTTATGATTTCATCTAATATTTAAGGGTAGGTTATACCCATTTAGGATTTGAAATTTGGGCGGAAAAATCTCAGAGAAAAAAACATGGTTTCTGTCTGGAGATTGTGAGAGAAAATGAGAAGTTGTGAAGAAACGCGGTTTCTGGAATGGAAGCTAGATCCCACCAAAAAATAAATGGTATTAAATAACCTACCGCTCATAAAGAACTAGACAAAGCTACCCAAAGATAGCTATAGCTAGACATTTATGTTTGTAATCTTAGTCCAAAGTCCTAAAACTACAGGGATAAACGGCAATCCCTCTATTCCCTCAAAAGCA
>Ga0209812_10000076_pt1 | contig 90093 bp, 61 predicted proteins | sample JI71714BDNA_FD_187502 | JGI IMG/M metagenome (GOLD analysis project Ga0209812, IMG submission 187502) | Wastewater effluent complex algal communities from Wisconsin, to seasonally profile nutrient transformation and Carbon sequestration -... | ecosystem: Engineered > WWTP > Effluent > Algae... | reverse complement strand
AGATCCGCGCCGGCAAGGCGGTGCATTACCCTAAATTATTGGCGCTATTGCCGCCGCAATTTTACCAGCAGCGCAGCCAACTGTTTAAAGTTAAACAATTAACCAGTGGCAAATGGCAGGTGCTGATTGCAGATCCTCGCCTATTTGAAGCGCTGTGGCATAGCGCTCAGGCGCCCAGTGATCGCATCACGGCCAGTTGGCAAGGGGATTCGCACCAAGTGCGAAATAGTCATAGTTATCTGCTGCGCTGGCACAGTGGTTTGTGGCCGCCTGCATTGGCGGCACCCCCGACTGCGCTTTTGCATGCGGTATCTGATGCCCCCGTCGTGGCCATCGCCGCTGAAGCAATGCCAACATCCACGCCAGCATCGATATCAACCGACACCCAACAAATGCGCGATGTGATGCCAACGGTTGGGGCGGAGGTGCTTGTCGCGCCGGATGTGGTGGTGGTGCTACAACAAGGCGAGCAAATCACACTGGTTCAAGGGCAGGTGCAGCCCAAATCACAGCTGTTATTGATTGAGAATGAGTCGGCATTTTTTGCGTGGCAGGCGGTGCTGCGACAAGCGAATCATATGCTGATATCCATGGCTGCATCGAATGCGCTCGCGGCTCCGCTGAGTTTGGCCAACACCGATATTGTGCTGGCGGCAGGGTCGAAAATCAGCAGTGCGCTGGTGCAACCGTATTTGGCGCAATATCAGCGCATTTATTGTGCGTTTGATTATGATGTGGCGGGTTTATCACTGTTTGATGCCCTCGCGCGGCGCATCGCCCATTGGCCAGCGCCCCAGCCGCGGTTGCAGTTGGTGGTGGCGGATGATTTGGCCGCCTATCGTTATGCGTTTCGCGCCCAGCCAAAACAGCCAAGCCTGCTCGCACAAGCCATCGCGTTGGCCGAGCGTTATCAATGGCAAGGGTTAGCGGCGATGTTTCAACAGACACAGCACTTTGCCGAACAAGAGTTACTCTATGTGGGCAGCGTAACGCAGGACGTCTTACCAACATGAGCGCCGCCGACGTTAAAACGAATGCCAGTAAAACGAACGCCAGCCACAACGCCAAAGCGGCGCGTCTTGTCTTGGAGGATGGCTATTATCATCAACATATGCAGGAGTTGCTGCACTATGTCCAGCAGGTACAGGCGCCACTGTGGCCAGATGCTTGTGATACTACGATTCAGCGCTACTTAGGCGTATCGCAAGATGCTCAGCGATTGTGGCTGCGTTTGGTACAGCGCAAAGGGCCCTGTTTTATGCTGGCGCAGCTCGATTATGCCGATATTGGCAATATCCACGAGGCCTGGCAGCAGTTATTGGCGGTGGGGTTATTACAAGCACTCAGTGTGCATCGGGTCGCCGATTATCTGGCGCAGGCCACCAAACCGCAACTGCAACAACTATGGTCGGTGTTGGCGGAGCACATGTTGGTAAACCATTTGTTGGCAGATCATATGTTGGCAGATCATAGGTTGCCTGATCATGAGCCCGCCGCGTTTTTACCAGCAACGTCGTTACCCGCAATGTCTTTACCCGCACGTCCCAAAACCCAAGCGCCGCGCGCGGCTTTTTACACCCCACTTTTGCAGCTCTGGCAGCGATGTTATGCACAGGAATACCAGCGCGTACCTTGCATGGATGCAGATCATCCTACGCCGGGCGTAGCTCGTTTAGCGATGGACGCATCGGGTACGGATAGGTCAATCCCGCGCTCGGTATGCGCTCGGTGGCTGGCGGCGATCCAGGCGCTGCATCGCGTGGAGGCGATAGCGCGTGATGATGCAGCCGGCCGCGCCGATATCAGTCATTTGGAGCGTCATAACGAGCAACGCGCCGACAACCTGTGCTGGGTGGCTACGGTCGAAGGTCGAGACAGCCTTGATTATTTATATTTCTTATATTTTGGTGCCTTATCAGCGCAAGATCGCGATGGTAAGCCCAGTGCCACGCCCTTTACCCTGCGTGATTTGGGGATCCGGCAGGTGCGGACCACGTCCGGATCTGACCGCGAGGAGGGATCCATTCGCCAGAATACAGGTTCGCAAGCGCAGGCGCAGTTTCGGCGCCGTTTTGAGGATAGCGTCACGGCCCGCCGTGCGTTTGCATGGGCGCAGGTGCGGCAGCAGATGTTTGTGGCGGCAAAAGCGTGGCAAGCGCGGTGGCGGGCGCTCACGATGCCATCGGATCGTCGCCGCGATGATGTTGCATCTTCGGCTGAGGCCGCGTCGGTCAATGCCGCCACCACAGCGACAAAGCAGGCAAAAATTCAGCTGGCATTGCAGCTTTGGCCTGAACTTTTGGGGTGGTGGCAACATGTGCAGCAATTAGCGCCCGCCTTGGAAGCGCGCAGTGAGCGACATGCGCAGCAGCTATGGTATGGCTTAGGTCGCTGGGCGGAGCGCTGTTACTCGGAGCTGTTAAGTGATGTGTCGACGGTGGAGGAAGACCCTGTGTCGGAGCTGCATGTTTCTGCTAAACATGTTTCCGACGCCAGCTGTTCTGCACTCAACGGGGCAGAGCCATGTTTGTCAGCTCCAGGTGTGTCAGCCCCTAGCTTGTCAGACATCAGTTGCTCAGAAAACAGTTGCTTAGAAAAAAGCGGCTCAGCCAACAGCAGCGGCGCAACTGAGGCGGCCGCGGTGACAGACACGCCGGCACCGCAGCCTAAGCCTGATGCCGAGCATTTTGCCGCCTTGGCGCTAGCCTGCTACCAAGCAGCACCGCAATGGCCGGCCAGCGAACGGTTGGTTCGCTTGTATGATAAATGGCGGCAGTGGCCCGACATTGTGGCTGCGGAGTCCGCGCCTCTACCTCCGAGCGCAACCCATTTTGGCCCATACCCGCCGCAAAAAATCCCGCGCGGCGCGTTGGCGCAGCAGCTGATGCAACAGCTCTTAGAGCGTATGATGCAGTCACCCGATGGTGATACTGAACTTATTTTTGCCCACGATTTCTGGGATAGGCGCCTGGCGGCACGTTGTGGCGCCAGACACTCGGTGTTGACCGCGATGTTGCGGCAGGCGCCGTGCATTGTGCTGGATGAGGTGTATCGGCAGCGTGTCGAAGATGGCGTCTTGCGCTATGTGCAGCCGCTCGGATATCAGGGCTTTTTTGCCGAGAATATGCTGTGGCGAGCCTTGTTTACCTTGGTTCTATGGCCCGTGCTTTATCATCAAGGCGAGATGCATAATGATTTTGAGTTGCGGCCGCGCAGTTTGATGCAGCCTGGTTTTTATCAGCGCCATCAAGCGGCGATCGAAGCAGAGCTGGCGGTATTGCAGCCGTTAACCCCCGATGGCTTGGCGATGTTATTACAGCGCTATCAGCAGATTGTGTTGTGTCAGACCGATCTTGTGCGTTGGCCCGCGCAGTTTAGCGCTATTTTGGTGCTGCTTTGGTATGGTCGCTGGCAAACGTCGGCGCTGGCCTTGCAAGGGTTATCGCCGCAGACGAGCATGTCATCAGAGCCGAGCACGTCATCACAGCCGAGCGCATTATCCCCGCCGATGTCGTCTGAACCGATGCCAACGCATGGCCAAGCATCGGCGCTGCAAACGCCAGATGTCACAGCGCCGCCGCCCGTGGTTGTTTCTGAGATGGGGGCGGTGCTGGCCACCGTTATTCGCCGCATGGCGCAGGATTTTCCTCGCAATAGCCAAGGTTTTCCCGATCTTTTACTTTATAAAGCTCTTAATGATGCACAGAGCATCTCCACGGATTGCCTCGCGATGTCCGGTACGGCGGTGCCGCTGGCAATGCTTTTCGCACAGGTGAATACAAATCAGACGAACACAACCGGCGTTGATCTCGAGCAATTAACGGCGATAGCGGCGGCCTATCCCGCATGGGTGGCGCACATCGGTGGGTCGCAGGCGCCGGTGAGCGCAGCGTTTGAATTGCAGCTGGTGGAAGTTAAAGCTAGCGGCGATCAGCTGCGCGCCGCGCAACTGGCGCGGTTACAGTGGTTTTTACAGTTGGATGTGGCGGCAGCTGTGCTGCGGGTCGAGTGGGGCGCGGATCCACAGCGGTTATATGCGGTGGTGGATGTGGAGACCACCGGCGGCAAGTCGGAGCACGATCGCATCACCGAGATCGCGGTGGTACAAGTGCGCGCTGGTAAAATCGTGGGCAGTTGGAGCAGTTTGGTCAATCCAGAGCGCAAGATCCCCCGTTATATCCAACGCTTAACCGGTATTAGCGATGCGATGGTGGCCAATGCACCCACGTTTTCGCAGGTATGGCCTGTGATCGCCAGTTATTTTGCCGATGCGGTGTTTGTCGCGCATAACGTGAATTTTGATTACGGTTTTGTGCGAGCTGAGGCGCAGCGGGCGGGGAAAACGTTCATGATGCCACGCCTTTGCACTGTGGTGCAGAGTCGGCGCTGTTGGCCTGAGTTGTCTGGATATGGTTTGGCCGCGTTGGCAGAGCAACTGGATTTACCGCTGACACAGCATCACCGCGCTCACGCCGATGCGTGGGCGACGGCACATTTGCTACTTAAATTGCAAGCCGCCGGGGGCGGCACAGAACTTCAGACTGGGCTTTCATCTGAGCTTTAACATAGGCGTTCATCTGGGCGTTCATCTGGACTGTTGTCCGAGTCGATGTCGGCAAAAGCAATATGTTAATGAACACAAGGTGTAGGCGAACACTAGGTATAGGCGAGCACAACAGGGCGTCATTTTCATATCAAGCCTTGGCGGCTTTGCGCATCGGTATGGTGTGGTGTTCGCGGTGTGATACATGGGTTTTTCATTGTAATTAACGAGGTTAGGTAAATCAGTGCACATTTACTGGTACATTCACTAGTACATTCACTGGTTTGTATAAGTCATAACGCTTTGCCGCTGTCGGTGAGGCCACTGCAAAGGGGATCTTGATGTTACATCACAGTTTTGCTTGTTCATCGGCGCGCAGCGCATGCGGCGCCGCCAACGCCCGAACCTCTAACGCCCGAACCTTCAACGCTCGAACCAAGGCTTTGGGTCGCATGGCGCTTGGCGTTATGGTCGGTGCACTATGGTGCTTGCCACTGCAAGCGGCCAATAGCAGTCTGCATGTCGCTAGTGTGGGTGTGCAAAGTGTAAGTGCGCAAAATGTGGTAGTGCAAAGTAGCCAAACCTTGGCAACAGAAAAGCAAACTTTTGCCCTGCAGACCTTAGCGCAGCAATTAAAACACCCATGGGGTATGGCATTTTTACCCAGCGGCGAATTATTGGTCACGGAGCGAAATGGCGGCTTGGTGCTGCTCGATCTCAAAGGTAAGCGCACCGATATCAGCGGGTTACCAGCCATCAAAGCCAAAGGCCAAGGGGGGTTGTTGGATGTGGCGGTGGATCCTGATTTTGCCAACAACCAATGGATTTACTTTAGCTACGCGGAACCGGCGGCCGATGGAAAAGGGGCTAGCAGCGCCAAAGATAGCACTGCGCTGGCGCGAGCACGGCTGCACAATGGCACCTTGCAGGACATCAAGGTGTTATTTTCACAGCAGCCCAAAGTGGACAGTTTTGGCCACTATGGCGGCCGTATCGTCATCGATACCAGCAGTAAAACGCATCCGAACGGATTGATTTACCTCACCTTAGGTGAGCGTTACAAGCGGCGTGATGATGCGCAAACGCTCGATAACCATCATGGCAAAATTGTACGCATTCAGCGCGATGGCACAGTACCTAGCGATAACCCCTTTGTTGGCAAGCGTGGCGCCTTGCCTGAGATTTTTAGTTTGGGGCATCGCAACGTGCAAGGTGCGGCATTGCATCCGGCCACAGGCCAATTGTGGACGCACGAGCATGGGCCGCAAGGCGGTGACGAAATTAACCCCATTGCGCCCGCTGTGAACTATGGCTGGCCCGTCATCACTTATGGTGAAGAATATGGCGGCGGTGTGATTGGGAAAACCCATGCCGATGGTTTAGTGCAACCGCTGCATTACTGGGTGCCTTCGATTGCCCCGAGTGGCTTGCTGTTTTATCAACATGATTTGATCCCCGCTTGGCGTGGTCATCTGTTGCTGGGTTCGTTGAAATTTGGCCAATTGGTGCGCGTTGAACTTGATGCCAGCCAACAAAAGGTGGTGGCGCAAGAGCGTATCATGATTGGTAAACGCGTGCGCGATGTGGAACAAGGTCCTGACGGTGCTGTGTATTTATTAACCGATGAAGACAATGGCCAAGTGCTGCGTTTAATGCCGCAAGCGGCCGCAGTCGGCGCACCTTAGGGTAACCTCTGCACATGACACTTGCTGCAATGATAGCCATGGCAACTGCGCACATGCCTAGATTAGCAAGCGCCTCCGGCTCATGTGCGTTGTTACCGGCGGCAAGCAACGCAGCGGTCATCAAGGTGCTCGTCGCTAGCTTGTGGTGTTTAACACCTATGCTCGCCACCGCGTCGGTGGCTGCTGCAGCGCCTTTAGCGGGTCAGCCACCAGAGATGGCTGCTGAACAGATTGAGCACGATAACCCTGAACAACAAGACGAGCTCGAGCGACCAGACAACATTAAACGCCCAGAGAGTATCGAACGTATTGTGGTCAGTGGCCGTGGCTATCAAGAGCCGCTGCGCTGGAGTGCCGCCAATATTCACCGGCAGCAGCTACAACCCCAGCTAAGCTACGACAGTGCGCGATTTTTACAATCGCTGCCGGGATTGCAAGCGGATAGTCGCAGCAATCTAGCACAAGATACCCGCTTATCGGTGCGTGGTTTTGGTAGCCGCAGTGCCTTTGGTATCCGCGGCATAGCGATTTTGCGCGATGGCATCTCGCTCAATAGTGTCGATGGTCAAGGTCAGTTAGGCTCGCTGTTTTTTGATCAAATTGCGGCGGTTGAGATCTTAAGCGGGCCTTTTGCCGCGCTGTACGGCAATGGTGCTGGTGCGGTGTTATCGTTTTATCAGCAGCCGTTGACCGCGCGCCGTTATCAAACGCAATGGGTGTGGCAGCTGGATCAGCCAGACGCCTATGCGCGCGGTTCCGAGTTCACCCCGCAGCAATGGCGACAACAGCTGCAATGGGCCTGGCAAGATGGCGGCATGGCGCTGGGTTGGTTGGATATGCATAGCGATGGTTTTCGGCCGCAGATGCGGGCGGAAAAACAGCAGCAACAGCTGCGATTACAGCACTATTGGCAAGATGTGTGGTGGCATTGGCAATTTGATCGCGCGGACGATCCTTATCTTGGTGATCCTCAGGGCTTAACGCTGGCGCAGTGGCGACAAACTCCCTATCAGACCGATGCCAGTGCACTGCGTTTTAACACCTACAAAACGGTGCAGCAGCAGGCGCACAGCCTATGGCTAAGCCCTGAACAAGATATCCAACAAGCGCCGTGGCAATGGGCATTTTGGCAATCACGCCGGCAAATTTATCAGCAGTTGGCATTGCCGGGCACCGCGATCAGCAGTAGCGGTGGTATCGTGGATTTGGATCGGCAGCTGCAGGGCAGTCAAGGGCGCTATCAATGGCCGCTGCAACTGGCTGCCGTCGACCGCTGGTTAGGACATTCCGCGCCTTGGTTGGTGCAACTGAGTGGCCAGTGGCAGCAAAGTCGGGAACATCGGCTAGGTTTTGTTAATGCGCAAGGTCAAGCCGGCGATCTGCGTCGTGATCAGTGGGATAACTTGTCGCTGTATGACATGGCATGGCGGCTCGATAGCCCAGCGTTTGGGGCTTGGCGTTGGCAACTTGGACAGCGGCTAAGTCGACTTCATATTGATAGTGATGATCAATTTATCCGGCCTGCTACGGCCAGCAGTAGTGGAAATCCCGATGATAGTGGACAGCGACGTTTTTCACAGCAGGCCTATGCGCTGGGTGTGAATTATCAACTAAGTGCGGTGCATAGCCTCTATCTAAGTCATGGCTCGGGGTTTGAAGTGCCGACGCTGGCTGATTTGGCATACCCAAGTCCAACCAGCGCCACTGTGGGGTTTAATCAACAATTGCAACCCTCGGTAAATCGTCAGTGGGAGTTGGGGTGGCGCTGGTTACCAGAGCCGTATAGCGCGGATGATGGTTCCCGTGCAGCTATGGCCTGGTGGCAACCGACGTTATTGGATATTCAGTTTTTTTCCATTGAGAACCAAGATGAAATTGTGGTCGACAGCGCGGTAGGCGGCCGTACCAGCTATCGTAACGCAGGGCAAACGCAGCGGCAGGGCCTGCAGTGGTCTGGGCAATGGCAATGGCATCCATCACAGCGTCTGTCGATCCATGGTTGGTGGCAACACCATGAATTTGCCGCCCAGTCAGGGTCGGCGGATCCACGATTACAAACGATCGCAGGCAAATCCTTACCCGGACAAACACCGCGGCAATTATGGGCTCAGTGGCAATGGCAACTAGCACCTGATTGGCAACTGCAATGGCAAGCACAGTGGCGTAGTCACAGCTGGGCTGATGATGCCAACACGGCAAAGGTGCCGGGCTATGCGATTACCGATGTGAGTTTACAGTACAACACCGCGTGGTACGGTATACAGCTGACACCCAGCGTGCAGTTGTTAAATCTAACCGACAAAAACTATGTGAGCGCCGTGATTGTCAATCAAACCAGTGCACGATACATCGAGCCGGCCCCGGGTCGACAATGGTTAGTGGCGCTGCAACTCCGTTATGACTGGTAAGAACCCTAAGGGCGGCTTCATCACAGCCGCCATCGGTGGCATATGGCGTTGCCAAAGCGAGATATTCTGGCCAAAACGAGTTCGTCTAGCAAAAACGAGATGGTCTAGCAAAAGCCTCGTGATCTAGAACAGGTCTGGATGAATACGGGGTGGATACCCCGGCGCAAATAATGCCGTGTTTAAAAGGACCAAAAAAATACAAACGTCGATATATAGTGAACTGTATATGAGAACAGAGAATAGTTTTGGCGAATGGCTTGCAGAGACTTGCGAAATGGTGGCCCCAGCTGGACTCGAACCAGCGACTCAGAAATTATGAGTCGAGTGCTCTAACCAACTGAGCTATGGGGCCGTGTTGAATGGTCAACCTTGTGGTTCACGATTCAGTGTTTAGCATCTGAACTCGCACTGTTAACGGCCGGTTTCTGCGCTGCGATAGCTATCAGAGCTGGCGTGTCACTTATCAATGCGCTATGGCTTGGTTAACCATCAGCTAAACGTGCGCAGTATATGTAGTTTTACGTCCGTTGTCATCTGAAAATCGGTTGGGTGATCGCTTTGCTCTTCTCAAGTGCCTAAATTTTCGGCAGTTGTGCGCTGCTACTCATCACAATGTGTGTACAGACTCTCTTGAGTTGCAATGATAGGCAATGATAGGCAAATAACCGGCGAACACCGATAACGGCCACAGACGTAGCGCTGGTGAAAACCGACCCATGGCGCGCATCAACATGCGGTTGGTTTGCTGGAAAACATTGTTTAGCGTTTTTATTCGGTGCTTTTAGTCAGTGTTTATGTGGTGTGTTTAAATTTCAGGATGGAAATCCAGGGGGAGGATTTATGATGGCAAAAGATGCTCAGAGCGCCGTGCTAACTGCACGAGATGCAGTTAGCACGCGCTCGACACGCTTACTCGTCGAGGAAGCTTTTTAGGACTTCGGAACGTGAAGGGTGACGCAGTTTACGCAGCGCTTTGGCTTCAATCTGACGGATCCGCTCACGGGTCACATCAAACTGTTTACCCACTTCTTCCAGCGTATGGTCAGTATTCATATCAATACCAAACCGCATCCGCAGCACCTTGGCTTCCCGAGCCGTTAAACCGGCCAACACTTCGTTGGTGGCGGCTTTCAAGCTTTCCATGGTGGCAGAATCCAGCGGCGATTCAGAGCTGCTGTCTTCGATAAAGTCGCCCAAATGCGAATCTTCATCATCACCGATGGGGGTTTCCATGGAGATAGGTTCTTTGGCGATTTTCAGCACCTTGCGGATCTTATCTTCTGGCATACCCATGCGTTCGGATAATTCTTCCGGTGATGGTTCACGCCCCATCTCTTGTAACATCTGCCGTGAAATACGATTGAGTTTATTGATGGTCTCGATCATATGCACTGGAATACGGATGGTACGTGCTTGGTCCGCAATCGAGCGCGTGATGGCCTGCCGGATCCACCATGTGGCATAGGTTGAAAACTTATAACCACGACGGTATTCGAATTTATCCACGGCTTTCATCAGACCGATGTTACCTTCTTGGATCAAATCCAAGAATTGTAAACCACGGTTGGTGTATTTCTTCGCGATCGAAATCACCAAACGTAAGTTGGCTTCCACCATTTCTTTTTTGGCACGGCGAGCTTTGGCTTCACCAATCGACATCCGACGGTTGATATCTTTGATTTTGAAAATCGATAAACCGGTTTCTTCTTCGATCTTGCGCAGTTTGTCGGTACTACGAACCAACTCATCACGCATATCTGCCAACTTGGCCGAATATGGCTTGTTGCCCGCGATTTCTGCATCGATCCAAGCGCTGCTGTTTTCGTTGCCAGTAAATGCCTTCAAGAAATTTTTCTTCGGCATTTTGGCGTATTCAACGCAGTGCTTCATCACAATGCGTTCTTGCACCCGCACGCGGTCCATCATTTCCCGCATGTTTTTGACCAAACGGTCAAATTGTTTCGGCACTAAGCGGAAGCAGCGGAAAACTTCAGATAACTTATCAATTTCGATTTTGGTTTGCGCATGTTCGCGGCCATTTTCAATAATGGATTTACGCGTTATGTCATACTGCGTGCGCAATTCGGCAAATTTCTCTCGGGCCAGCTCAGGATCTGGGCCGGTATCACCGTCATCCGATTCGCCATCTTCGTCTTCGTCATCACCGCTGATATCGGTATCTTCATCGTCCAGTTCATCTTCTGGCACGTCAGAGCCGATATGGGTCGCGGTGGGTGGCAAGTCGTCAGCTTCGTTCGGGTCAACGAAGGCGGTGACGATATCGCTTAAGCGGATTTCTTCGGCTTCGAATTTATCCCATTGTTCCAACAAGTAAGTGATGGCTTCAGGATATTCGGCAACCGAGGTTTGTACTTGGTTGATACCGTCTTCAATCCGTTTGGCGATGTCGATTTCACCTTCACGGGTTAATAATTCCACAGTACCCATTTCGCGCATGTACATCCGAACTGGATCCGTGGTACGGCCCAATTCTTTGTCCACACTCACCAGCGCCTGCGCAGCTTCTTCTGCAGCATCTTCGTCCGGTGTCGCGTCTGACATGATCAGATCGTCAGCATCCGGTGCGCTTTCGAATACCTGAATACCCATGTCATTGATCATGCGGATAATATCTTCGATTTGATCGGAATCGATAATATCCTGCGGCAAATGATCGTTTACTTCAGCAAAAGTTAAATACCCTTGCTCTTTTCCTTTTAAAATAAGGAGTTTTAATTGCGACTGAGGATTATGCTCCATAGAGGCTGCTCTTCCACCCGATTATGTTTGTTTTAAAAAAACGAATACGCGAGTATATCAAAGCGCGGCTTTTCTAGCCAGCTGACATCACGTGCCTTGGGTATATTCACCCATTATTTTGTCTTAAACGCTTTTAACAGCATGGCGTATTCGTGCCGTTCTGCCAGCGTTAATTTGCTCAGCTGATCCTTTTGTTGCAAGGCATCAAGCCGAGACTGTAAATATTGGTCTTCGATTTTGCGAAAGGTATCGAGAAATTCGGCCTGCAATTGCGCCTCTTCTATCTGATGATCCCATTGCGCTAACTTATTCAAAATGCCGTACTCGGCGCTTTCTCGCCAATATTCCAACAGCTGGGCTGTGGTTAAATTGGGTTTCTCAAGCAGCAATTGCTGCACTTGCAATAACAACGATATGCCTGCGATGTTTGCATCCGCCAGCTCAGGCGCTTGCGGCATGACGGCGGCTAACGCCGGATACTGGACTAATAATGCAATTGCCCGGCGCATCGGAGTGATTTTACTGCTGGTCACTAGAGCCGGATGCTGCGGTTTTTGCCGAGCACCGCCATGAAAACCTGCGTTAAAACCTGCTTTGGAGACGACATCGCTGGCGCGCGGTCGTCCGAGCAGTTGTGCCAATTTGTCCAGCAAACTCTCACGATAATAATCACTAGGGATTTGTTTAATCAGTTCGTTGGCGCGTGACCATAACGCTGATTTACCACTGTCAGTTTGAATATCTAACTCATTTAACAAGTGATCGAACAAATACTGGCCCAGTGGCAATGCTGAGTCTAATCGCGTCAAAAACTGTTGTTGCCCTTCGCGACGAACCAAGGAATCTGGATCTTCACCATCGGGTAAAAAGATAAAATTTAGTTCAACCCCATCTTTGAGTTGTGGCAACGCACTTTGCAGCGCACGCCAAGCTGCGTCCTTGCCGGCACGGTCACCGTCGTAACAACACACCACGCGCCGACAGAGCCGAAACAAGGTTTGCATGTGGTCGGCGGTGGTGGCGGTGCCTAAACAGGCGACCGCATTGTGGATGCCGTGTTCGGACAAGGCCACCACATCCATATAGCCTTCGACCACCAGCACAGTATCTAAACGCTCTTGCTGTTGTCTGGCTTCATATAAACCGTAAAGTTCCCGCCCTTTATGAAAAAGTCGTGTCTCAGGCGAGTTTAGATATTTAGGTGTCCCTTCTCCAATCACTCGCCCGCCAAAACCTATCACCCGGCCACGTTTATCGCGGATAGGGAACATCAAGCGGTCACGAAAAAAATCGTACTCGCGGCCTTGCTCATTGCGGTTGGTGAGCTTGAGCTCAAACAGCTGATCTTTACTATTTTTTTGTGGCCCCAATTGCTTGAGCAGCAAATCCCAACTGTCGGGGGCATAACCAATGCCAAAGCGTTCAATGGTTGCCGCACTTAAACCGCGTTGCTGCACGTATTGCTGTGCTTTGCTACTTAGCCGAAGTTGCTGGTTATAGGTGGCGGCAGCTTTTTGCATCAAGCTAAAATCATCCACCGAGCCCGATGGCGCGGCTCGACCACCTTCGCGTGGTACCTCGAGGTGGTGCATTTTGGCTAATTCTTCGATGGCTTCGACGAATTCTAATTGTTCGTAAGCCATCATAAAACTAATGGCGTTGCCATGGGCGCCACAGCCAAAACAATGATAAAACTGTTTGTCGCTACTGACTGTAAATGAGGGCGACTTTTCGTTATGGAAAGGGCAACAGGCAGAATAATTTTTGCCGGTTTTTTTTAGGGGTACACGATGGTCAATAAGCTCAACGATGTCGGTACGAGCCAACAGGTCGTCGATAAATTGGCGTGGGATTTGTCCTGCCACCTTTTTCCCCGATGCTGGATCCAGAAAAAGACAAACCGCGCCAGAGGCACGGTGTGCAGTTCGCCAGTTTAAGCGTTAATTCAGGCGTGATTTGACCAGCGCGCTAAGTGCGGCCATATCAGTACGACCTTGCACTTGTGGCCGAAGCCACGCCATGACCTTGGCCATGTCTTGCATTGACGATGCAGCTGTTGCTGCGATCCCTTGCGTGAGCAGGGCATCAAGCTCGTCAGCGGTCAATGCCTGAGGCAAAAACTGTTCGATAATTGCGATTTCAGCCAGTTCAACATCCGCCAGATCTTGCCGGTTGGCCGCCAGATATTGCGTCACCGAATCTTTGCGTTGTTTGAGCATTTTGGTCAATACCGCGATGATGTTGACATCATCGGTCGGCATTTGATCGTCGATTTGACGTTGTTTAATTTCAGCGAGCGCAAGCCGAATAGTGCCAAGACGAACCTTATCTTTGGCCCGCATGGCATCTTTTTGCGCGTCTTGCAGTTGAGTAAACAACGTCAACATCTGGCATCCACCTATTGTGCTAATGCAGTATTAGTACAGTTTGATGCGACGAGCGTTTTCGCGTGACAATTTTTTCATGTGACGCTTAACGGCAGCAGCTTTTTTACGCTTACGAACCCACGTTGGTTTTTCGAAGAATTCTTTTGCGCGCACGTCAGCTAAAACACCAGCTTTCTCGCATGAACGCTTGAAACGACGTAAAGCTACGTCAAACGGTTCGTTCTCTTTTACTTTAACTACAGGCATTAAAATCTCACCTCGGTTGATCTGGACACCGCGACCCGGTCAGCGGCTAACCAATACGTTTAAAAATGGTGCGGCATTTTACTCAAAAGCCGGATCAAAAGTAAAGCAATTCTATTGATGACTGGCTCTATAGCAGAGATCTCGCTACAATCCGCGCCAGATAAGGGCGGAGGCGGAGTGTAGCATGCGGGTACTAGGAATTGAAACATCCTGTGATGAAACAGGGATCGCGATTTATGACGGTGAACAAGGGTTATTAAGCCATGTAATTTACAGTCAAATTCCACTGCATGCGGATTATGGCGGCGTTGTGCCGGAGTTAGCATCACGCGATCATATCCGCAAAACCTTGCCGTTAATCCAGCAAGCGCTCAGCGACGCCAATTGTACAGCCAAAGATATTGATGGTGTGGCGTACACCGCAGGGCCTGGCTTGGCCGGGGCCTTGCTGGTGGGCGCGGCAATTGGTCGCAGCTTAGCCTTTGCGTGGCAAAAACCTGCGCTCGCGGTACATCATATGGAAGGGCATTTATTAGCGCCTATGCTAGAAGCGCATGCGCCACGCTTTCCATTTGTGGCTTTGTTGGTCTCTGGTGGCCACACCCAGTTAGTGGCAGTGGAAGCGATTGGCCGTTACCGCTTGCTGGGCGAGTCGATTGACGATGCGGCAGGCGAGGCCTTTGATAAAACAGCCAAATTAATGGGGCTAGATTATCCCGGCGGCCCCTTGCTGGCACAGCTGGCAACACAAGGCGATGCCAAACGCTATAAATTTCCGCGACCCATGACCGACAGACCGGGCCTTGATTTTAGCTTTAGTGGCCTAAAAACCGCGGCCGCCCAAGCCATTGCCGCCCAGCCGCTCACACCGCAAGTGCAGGCGGATATTGCGGCATCCTTTCAGCAAGCGGTGGTCGATACCATCGTCATCAAATGTATTCGCGCCTTGGATGAAACGGGGTACAACCGCTTGGTGATGGCCGGTGGTGTGAGCGCCAATGAATCGTTACGACAGCAACTGGCAACCTTGATGCAAAAACGCAAAGGTGAAGTGTTCTACCCTGGCAAAGCGTTTTGCACCGACAATGGCGCTATGATTGCGTTTGCAGGTTATCAGCGTTTAAAAGCCGGGCAAACGCAGGATTTAAGTATTGGCGTGACGCCGCGCTGGCCGTTGACGCAGTTGACGCCACTGGACTAAGCGATTTTTAGCGCTTTTTAGTTAGCGCATCGGCGCTGTGGGTTCAGCGCCGTCTCACACAAAATGTTTTGTGCAGTTTACGCGGGGACGGCAACACCCTTTTTTGGCAATAAATGGTTGGCAATAAATGGTTGACCAAAAGTAATTGGCGACGAATTGGCGGACACAATGTGAAATCTCGACGGTGAGCTCTCAACGATGAAAGCGCGTGGGTAAAAACGGCTGGGTGAACACATGTGGTCAAACTGGCAGGTCAAAGTTCGCGGCTGATCGTAGGTCAGTAAACGCAGAGCCACGTTAGTAGAGCTGTAACTTTAAGTGGTTGAAATAATGTCGAACCTCGGTGTATTACTCGCGCAGCCGCTTGGTTTTGTCCCACACTTTTGATTCGGTACCTTTAAATAACCGCACAATATTTTGCCGATGCCGCAGCACGATCAAAACGCTGAGCATGCATACCGGAATGGTATATTGCGGCTTAATAAACCAGGTAAATAAAGGGGCCAAGGTGACGGTTACAATAGCCGCAAATGAGGAATAGCCGGTGGCGCCCACTAAAATCATCCAAGTGGCAATAAGTAACCCCGCCAAATCAAGACCTATGGGTAACATAGAGCCAAACGCCGTCGCAACCGCCTTGCCGCCTTTGAAACCAAAAAACAGCGGGTAAATATGACCAAGGCAGGCGCAGATGGCAATCATGCCTAGATAGAAAGGCTCAATTTTCAAAAAATAGGAGCCCCATACTGGAATAGTGCCTTTAAGAATATCCGCCACTAACACCAACACAGCGGGGAGGGTGCCACCCAGTCGCAATACGTTGGTCGCGCCAGGGTTCCCTGAGCCATGCAGACGCGGATCAGGCAGCCGAAACAGCGTGCTGATGATTACCGCCGACGATACCGAACCGCATAAATAGGCGGTGAGCATCATCAGAGCTATCTGCAGGGTCATCAATAGATTTCCTCGAAACTTAGTTTTGCGTTACTATCGCGCTTAAAACGCGGTCAGATTATCGGCTTTTATACGCTTTGCCTATCCGACCAGCCTACCTGATTGATAAAAATACGCAATGCGAGTCTGAGCATGGATAAGGTTTTTGTTACACAATTGGCAATAGATACGGTGATTGGGGTGTATGACTGGGAAAAAACCATCACCCAGACACTGTTGATTGATATGGAATTGGATAGTGACTTGCAATTAGCAGGCAACACCGATGCCTTAGTTCACACACTGGATTATGGAGTAATTTGCCAGCAAGTGACGGCGATGGTGCAAGCGCAGCCGTTGGAGCTGATTGAAACGGTTGCCGAGCGTATCGCCGCCTTATTGTTGAACAACTTTGCCACCTCTCGGGTGCTGGTGCGCGTCAGTAAACCGTCAGCAGTACCGCAAGCTAAAACCGTGGGAGTTCAGATCGTCCGGAGCCGTCCAGCATGACCTTGCTGTATATTAGTGTGGGTTCTAATACACGGCGAGAACATTACATTAGCTCGGCCTATCAAGCCTTAACGCAGCATTTTACCCAGTTGCGCTGTTCGCAGGTGTATGAAAGTGAGTCGATAGGTTTTTGTGGTGATAGTTTTTATAACTTGGTGATTGAAGCGCGAACGGAATTAACACTCGAACAGACCATCGAGGTGCTAAAACAAATTGAAGATCAACATGATCGTGTGCGCGATGGGATTAAATTTAGTGGCCGAACCTTGGATTTAGATTTACTATTGTTTGGCGATTTAGTCTGCCAGCAACCGGTGATATTACCGCGGCCTGAAATTACCGAAAACGCATTCGTGCTGTTGCCGTTGTCTGAACTTGCGCCCACAATGCAGCATCCTGAGTTAAACATTGATTTTGCCAGTTTGTGGCGACAGTATAATAAGCCGCAAAAATTATGGCCGATAGATTATCGAGCAGAGCAGTTACCCTGCCAAAGTCACATCGCTTTGGAGCTCTAAGTATTTGTTATGTCGGGTTATCGATGCGTAACTTTTGCCGCTAATAAGCGCGTCACTCAGCGCAGAGTTGGCAGAGTAAACACAGTAAATAGCAACGTAAATAACACCGTAACATAACGCGGTAATCCTCGATAAGATGCTCAGGCATTAAACAATAATATCTATGCCCAATGTGTGTGCGCATCGGGTGGTGTTTTGGGCCTTGGTTATTTGGGATAATGTTGAATTATCGGTAACCTCTTGATTATGGCCATGAGTAGCGCCATATACAGGCACCATTATAGGTATCATTAAATGCACCATCGATGGTGTCATTGATATGCGTTATCGCTGTGTGCATAGATTTACATAGCATTGTGCACACCTTACAAACAAGAAGAACCGTCCGCGACGGAACACCCCGAGTATCATTCTGCAGAGCAATTCAGCATTTTTATGCTGTGATAATAAGCCATATCGAATATTTGTACGTAAGCGTATGTTAATTGCGGTGGTGTTGGCCACCGCACAGATAGGATGCAAAATAGGTTAACGCTATGAAACAAAAATCTCGCGCGTCATTGCAATCGTTGGGGATTGCCACCGCTGTTCTCGTGGTACTCATCGGGAGCATAGTTGGCATTAAAGCCGACCAAATTAAAGTGATGACTGAAAGCGGCGAAAATGCGGTGCAGCCGCCGGAAACCATCAGTACCTTTACTGCACAGCCACAACGCTGGCCGGTTGAATATCAAGCGGTGGGCACCGTCGAAGCGGATGAAGGTATTACCATCTCGGCGCAGGTTCCTGGCAAAGTAAAACGAATTGCGTTTAGCTCCGGTGCTTATGTCAAAGCGGGCGATATTTTAATTGAGCAGGAATCTGTCAACGAACAAGCGCAGTTAGATGCCGCCGAAGCTCGGTTAAAGTTGGCAAAAGCCAATTTGCAGCGCTTAACCGAACTAAAAACCCGCAATATTGCGACGCAAAGTGAAGTGGATGCTGCGCAGCAACAAGTGGGCAGTGCACAGGGCGATGTGGATGATTTAACCGCCACCTTACAGAAAAAACTCATCCGCGCTCCGTTTGATGGGCGTTTAGGGATCCGGCAAGTGGACTTAGGTACTGATTTGCAAGTCGGTACTGCCATCGTATCGTTGCAAGCCACCAATCGCGTTCGCGTGAATTTCCCGGTGCCGCAAGAATGGCTGGTTCAGATGAAAACCGGCTTGCCGGTAAATGTGGTGATCAAAGAATTAAATAACAGCACAGTGAGCGGACAAATTACGGCCATCGGTGCTGAAATCAATACCTTAACGCGTAATGCTATCGTGCAATCATCGCTCGACAACAGTGCCAATCAGTTGATCCCGGGGATGGCGGTTCGGGTAGTGGTGACCTTGGCCGATCCCATCGAGGTGTTAGCCGTGCCGGCAACGGCCGTGGTATATGCCCCATTTGGCGATACGTTGTTTGTGGTGGATAAAGCCGACAATGGCGATCTCATTGCCCGTCAGCAGTTTATTCAGCTCGGTGAGAGTCGCGGTGATTTTGTGGCGGTGAAACAAGGCTTAAAAGCAGGTGAACAAGTGGTCAGTGCGGGGGCGTTTAAACTCTTTAATAAACAAAAAGTCGTGGTGGGCGCTAAGCCGACTCCAGAGTTTAAAACCGAGCCGACCCCAACCGATAGCTAAGCAAATTTGGCATTTTACCAACCGCGTACATCGCCGTACTTTTTGGGTGAAACATGAATTTTACCGATATTTTTATAAAAAAACCGGTGTTAGCCATAGTGGTGAGCTTGCTGATTTTGCTTGCTGGGATCCAATCGCTAACTAACCTTTCTGTTCGTCAGTATCCACGCAGTGACATTGCGGTGATCCGAATTACCACTGTGTATGTTGGCGCCAGCTCTGAACTGGTGCGTGGTTTTATCACCACGCCAATTGAACGTTCGATTGCCTCGGCCGGTGGTATCGACTACATCGAATCGCAAAGTAGCATGGGCGTATCGACCGTAACTGCGCACTTGCAACTGAATTACGATCCGCTAAAAGCCATGACGGAGATCACCGCCAAGGTGAATGAAGTGCGGGGCCAATTACCGCCAGAATCAGAAGTGCCGACCATTGCGATTGAGGCAGCGGATAGTCAATTCGCCTCGGCCTATCTGAGTTTTAGTTCTGACATTTTGGCACAAAACCAAATTACGGAGTTCTTAACGCGCTCTATTCAACCCCGCTTAATTGCGATCAGTGGTGTGCAAAAAGCCGATATTTTGGGTAGCCGTACCTTTGCCATGCGGATTTGGTTAAAGTCCGAAAACATGGCGGCGTATGGCATTACACCGGCCGATGTGCGGCAAGCCTTGGTCAGTAATAACGTGCAAGCCACGCTGGGGCAAACCAAGGGCAGCTATACCCAAGTCAACTTAAGCGCCAACGCCGATTTAAATCATGTCAATGATTTTAAAAATATTATTCTGCGGCAAAACGCCGATGGTGTGGTGCGTTTAGGCGATATTGCCGATGTTGTGCTCGGGGCCGATGATTATAGCGTTGAAGTGAATTATTCCGGCCAAACCGCGGTGTTTATGGGCGTGTTTGTCGCACCCAATGCTAACTCACTCGATGTGATTGCCCGCGTGAATGAAGAAATGAAAGCGATCCAAGCGGATCTGCCGGTGGGCTTAACGGCGGCTGTGTCCTATGACGCGACCAAGTATATCAATGCGGCGATTAAAGACGTGGTGAAAACCCTGATTGAAACCTTGGTGATTATCATCGTCGTGATTTTCTTGTTCCTTGGGTTTAGTCGCTCGGTATTGATCCCGATTATCGCGATTCCGCTGTCATTGATTGGCGCTATTTTTATTATGAAGCTGTTTGGCTTCTCCCTCAATTTACTGACGCTGTTATCTATCGTGCTGGCGGTCGGTCTGGTGGTTGATGATGCGATCGTGATGGTCGAAAACATCGAGCGGCATATTCAAAACGGTTTAAAACCCTTTAAAGCCTCTATCGTCGCGGCGCGTGAGCTGGGTGGCCCTATTATTGCCATGACGGTGACCTTGGTATCGGTGTATGTGCCTATTGGTTTACAAGGTGGTTTAACCGGAACCTTGTTCCGCGAGTTTGCTATCACCTTGGCTGGGGCCGTGGTCATTTCGGCGATTGTCGCCATCACGCTATCGCCGATGATGGCCTCTCGCATGTTGCAGCCGCATGGCAGCATCAAAGCACCGTTATCAAACATTTTTGAACGCTTTACCCACTTCTACAGCCGTAAACTCGATGCCACGTTGCAAAATCGTTCGGGTGTGTATCTGTTCTGGATCGTGATCACGCTGAGCACTGTGCCACTGTATATGTTCTCGGCGAAAGAGTTAGCGCCGGTGGAAGATCAAGGTGTCATCTTCGGTATCGTCGATGGCCCCGCCAATGCAACGGTGGATCAATCGGCTTTTTACAGTAAACAGGTGAATGAAGTGTTTATGTCGGTGCCTGAAACCGACTTTACCTTCCAAATCACCCTACCTACCGGTGGTTTTAGCGGTATGGTGACCAAGCCTTGGGATGAGCGTGAGCGCACCACGGTGGAGATTGTGCCTGATGTGCAAGCTCGCCTCGCCGAAGTGTCGGGGCTGCGGGTATTGCCCATTACACCGGCATCCTTGCCAGGTGGCGGGCAATTCCCAGTTGAGTTTGTCATTGCCTCGACAGCGGATAGTAAAGAAATTTTTGATTATGCCCTGAAATTGCAGGAAAAATTTACCCAAAGCGGTAATTTTGCCTTCCCGCCACTGCTGGACATGAAAGTTGACCAACCGGAATATAAAGTGCAAATCGACCGCGATCGCGTGGCCGATTTGGGGCTTGATATGCAAAAAGTGACGCAGGACTTGGCCATTTTACTCGGCGGCGGTTACGTCAATCGTTTTAATATGGCAGGCCTTAGCTACAAAGTGATCCCGCAAGTCAAACGTGGCGAGCGGTTAACGCCGGATGATTTGAAGTCGCTGTACATCACAGGGCCGGATAACACCTTGATCCGTTTGGATCAAATTGCCAGCCTGACGCATGAAACAGTACCTCGCAGTATCAATCGGATGCAGCAGCTGAACTCGGTGAAAATTAGCGGTGTGGCCATTAAGCCGTTAGATGAAACACTGCGTTATATGGAAGCGGAAGCCAATAAGATGTTACCCGCAAGCTACAGCATTGATTACACAGGTGAATCACGGCAACTGAAACGTGAGGGCAATACTTTCTTACCGGCGTTTTTGTTAGCGCTGACCATGATCTTTTTGGTGCTGGCGGCGCAGTATAATAGCTTCCGCGATCCCATTGTCATTTTGGCTGGCTCAGTGCCATTGGCGATGTTTGGTGCCTTGGTGTTTACCTTCCTAAAAATGTGGGCGCCGATCCCGCACTTTACCGATGCCTTTACCAGCACCTTGAATATTTATTCGCAAGTGGGTTTGGTCACACTAGTTGGTCTTATCGCGCGTAACGGTATTTTGGTGGTGGAGTTTGCCAACAAGCTGCAAGAAGAGGGGATGTCCAAAATCAATGCGGTGCGTGAGGCATCGGTGCTGCGACTACGACCGGTCTTGATGACCAGTATCGCCACTGTCGCCGGTCACACGCCGCTGATTTTTGCCGAAGGCGCAGGCGCAGAAGCACGTAACTCTATTGGTATAGTGTTAGTGCTTGGCATGACCATCGGGACTATTTTTACCTTGTTTGTGTTGCCCGCCATTTATGTATTACTGGCGAAAGATCACCATCTGGATCGGTTAAAAGCACAAGCATTGGAGAATTAGTTGACGACACCAGACCTGAAACATCGCTCTGAAACATCGCTCTGAAACATAGCTCTTAAACATAGCTCAGTGCTATCGTCCAACATGATCGTCCAACATGCCAGTCAGTTCATTCTGACTGGCATTATTTTTTGGTGGGCGTTAGTGTTTAGTGGGGGTTATTGTTTAGTGAGCATTGTTGTTTCGCGTAAGTGCCGCTAAACGTGCCGCCTGTAATGCTGGTTTTATTGCTGCACCGCTGAATCCTTGGGCAATGATCGTTTGCACATCGACGGCCATGACTGCGCTGGCGGCGGCGTGCCAAAAGGCCAGATTCGCCAGTGCATCATCAGCCTGAACCAACGGCGGTTGGGATGCTGTGTAGCTGACGCGTTGGGCAGCTAACAGCTGACTATGTGCGTATAGCAACTGGGTGAAGCGCTGTGGTTTTCGAAATACATCCACCCGCTCCAATAGCGTTAATTGGTGCGCATCAGGCAGTTTATTCCCCAGTTCAAGCGCCGGACCATGCTCACGTAACAGCAACGCCAGTTCGCGACACTCATTGGTGACCCGCAACTGCTCGCAGCGCGCTTTTAATTGCGCAAGCGCCGTGGCAGTTGGTAATTCCTGCCCAATATACCGGCATAACAAAGCAAATCGCACACTCAGTGACGCGGCCGATGCTGGGTGTGACGGATCTGAGCATGCTAGCCCTGTGGCAGGGAGAGGGGACTTGTTATCGATGGTTGGCGAGCCCAGTGATGAGGCGTTGATGGCTTGCTCCGCGCATGCTTGCAGTGCCGCCAGGCTCAGCATGGCGTGTGGTGCTGTGACTGCGTCAGTGACATCCGTAGCTGGTCGAGCGGGCGCCGCGCCAAATAAAGCCGCCAATTCAGGCCATATCACAGCCAAGGCTCCGGTGCGCCATAACAACAGCCAATAGGCCTGTGGCGTCTGCTCTTGCAAGGCGCGCGCGGTCTCTTGCCAAACTCGCTCGGCGGTTAAGGTACGAAGCTCGCCACTGTGTGCCATATCATGCATCAGCTGTATGGTTTCTGGCGCGACGTGGAAGCCAAGGTGGGCAAAACGGGCGTAAAAACGCGCAACCCGAAGCACACGGAGTGGATCTTCGGTGAAGGCATCGGACACATGGCGTAATAATTTGGCCTCAAGATCGGCCTGCCCGCCATAGGGATCAACCAGCTGCGAGCTGTGTTCATCATAGGCCATGGCATTGATGGTGAGATCGCGCCGCAGCAAGTCTTGCTCCAGGCTGACATCAGGCGCGAAATAGCAGGCAAAACCGGTATAGCCTTGGCCTTGTTTGCGCTCGGTGCGCGCCAGCGCATATTCTTGCTTGGTTTTGGGGTGCAAGAACACAGGGAAATCGTTACCGACCGCCACATACCCTTGCGCTAACAATTGCTCGGGCGTTGCGCCAACCACCACATAATCACGATCTTTGATCGGCATACCAAGCATCAAATCGCGGACAGCGCCGCCGACAAGATAAATCTGCACAGGCTTTCCTGTTTGGTTAAATTTTGCCATTATACCGCGCATTCCAAGGATGTCGCCCTGTTGTGACAGTGTTGTGCGGTTTTATGCTTATGTATACCGAATTTTACGGTTTTCACTGTGCGCCATTTTCGATTGCGCCTAATCCTGATTTTATGTTTTTAGGCAATCGCCATAGCGAAGCCTTGGCGCATTTGCGCTATGGCTTGGGCGATGCTGGCGGATTTGTGCTGTTAACCGGCGAGGTTGGCACTGGCAAAACCACAGTGTCACGGGCATTATTGGCGGAAATGCCCAGCCATACCCAAGTGGCGTTTATTCTGAACCCGACCTTGTCGGCGTTGGAGTTATTGGCCGCCATTTGTGATGAGCTGCATATTCGTTATAAAAAACACGATGCCACCTTGAAAGGTTTGACCGATAAAATCACCGATAAACTCTTGGATAATCACAAGCAGGGTAAAAATACCATTTTGATTATTGATGAAGCGCAGCATCTGCAGCCGGCGGTATTAGAGCAGTTGCGGCTTTTAACTAATTTGGAAACAAACACCAAAAAGTTGTTGCAAATTATCCTGATTGGGCAACCAGAATTACAGCAATTGCTGCAGCGACAAGACCTACGCCAGCTGGCGCAGCGCATTACGGCGCGTTACCACCTATTGCCACTGACACCGCAAGAAGTGAAATTATATGTGCTGCATCGCTTGCAGGTGGCGGGTTATTCGGCGCCGCTATTTAACGATGCTGCCATGCGGGCACTGTATCGCTGCTCAGGAGGCATCCCGCGCTTACTCAATCTTATTTGTGATCGCGCGTTGTTGGCTGGTTATGCCCGTGGCACCAAACGACTCGATGCCAACATCGTGCAGCAGGCCGCCGGTGAAATTATTGCGATCAACACCTTGCCGCCTGCCCCAGTGTGGCCGAAATACCTGCTGGCTAGCGCATTATTATTGCTGGTGTTACTGGCGGCAGTGCTGTTGGGGATGTATTTGGCAGGTGAGCCCTCGGCCTAACGCGGTAAATGATTTGGTTAACACTGCTCGCTCGACGCCGTGAAGCTTGGGGGGCCGCTGAGGTTACAACGAGCAACGAGCAACGAGCAACGAGCAACGAGCAAGGAACAGTGCATGTCGATTTTAATGGATGCGTTAAAAGTAAAAGCGCAGTCCCACAGTGAAGCATCCCATAGCGGTGATCTACCCGCTGACGCAACCGAGGGTGTTGCCGAACATAGAATCCTGCTCGCCGATGCTGATAGGGCCTCACACAAAGCGTACCGCGCTGGTGATGTGGCCGCAGGGCGTTCGAGCGCAACGCTGTTGGCAAACATTCAGCAATGGCCGCTGCATCCATCGTATGTGGGCGCCGTGCTGTTGCTCAGTGGGTTGGTTGCTGGCGGGATTTGGGCGGGCTATTGGCTAGGGCAGCAGGGCGGAGTGCGCCAGGTTGCCGCCACGCTGTTATCGACTTCAGGGGATGGCGGTGTCACTAATACTAAGCAAGGGCTAGACGCGGTGAACCCCGTCGGCACCACCACACCTTTAAATAGTGACGCGCCCTTGACCGGTGCTGTATTACCTTCATCGAATACAGCGATAACAACTACAGCGACCACAAACACCGGTGACGTGGCGCCATTGGTGGCTACGCCAGGGCTTATTTTAGCGGAGTTATCCGCTGTGCCAACGGCGCTGGATAGTGATGACAGCTTTTATGATGCGCAAAACAGCTATATAGATAACAGCGATGCCGATCATCATGCGGTAGATCATCATCAAACCGACAGTGGCTATATCGGCGGTTTAGATGACGTGTCGGGAACTACGGCTGGCGATGATGCCGATATGAATGCATATTTGGGCAATGAGCTGGGGATGGATGATAAAGTCGCACAGGCGATGCCTTATGCGGACGCTGATAGCGCATCGCAATCTAACTCATCGCAACATAGCCAAAACCCCAGCGATGCAGCGTCCAGCCAAACGTTATCGGCACAAGATGCGGCCTATTTGGCAAAACAAGCCGAATTAATGCGCGCCGAGCAGCTTAAAGCCGCATTTAGTGCAGCACTTGCCCAGCAAGGCTTGGCGGCACCGCAAGGCTTGAAAACACCGGCGGTCAGCCCTGATGTCATCGCTGAGCGTCGCCAAGCACCGACTCATTCAATCACGCCCCATTCAACCACGACCGCAACAGCCAGTGCAGCAGCGACGTCCACGCACACTGAGACAGTGCCGGTCGATTTAGCCACCAGCTTCCAACAAGCGCTACAAGCCGTGCCAGCTCGCTCGACCCCTGCAACGGCGCAACGTGCCAGCGACAACATCTCAGCGTCGAAAGTCCCTGATCTGCGGAGTTTGCCCACATCGGAGCGACAGCAGGTGCCGCAACTTCGCGTTGAGGCGCATATCTATGCCTCGGTCGCAAGCGCTCGTTATGTGAAAATCAATGGCAAGACATTGCAGCAAGGACAGTGGGTTACCCCAGAGTTGCAGTTGATTGAAGTGGGGCGCGATTATTTAGTGTTGCAGCGGGGTGAACGGCAGTTTAGTTTGCCTGCGCTGACCGATTGGTTGGGCGAACCTTAAGGCTAGCCCAACACGGATTGGCGGAAAAATTTAATTAGATCAATACCAAAGTCTTCAGGTTTGACCGCAGCATCAATGGCGTCGTCTTGCCGTGGGCTGGCTAAATCCAGCGTTTGCACCTCAATATGACGAGCAAAACGACAGTGGTAAAACACTTTGACTTTGGGTTTGGCCGGTTCGTCCCAGTTGCTCTCGGTGACGATGGCCAGTTTCTGGCTTTTGAGTTTGACCAAACTGCCGACCGGATAGATGCCGATGGCTTGAATGAATTTGGTCACCAATTCAGCGTCAAAGTGGCTATGGCTGTCTTTACGCAAAATTTTAAAGGCGGTTAAATTGGTTTGTCCTGCTTTATAGCAGCGGGTGGCGGTGATGGCATCATAGGTATCGACAATGGCAATCATGCGAGCATACGCGGGTAATTGGGCGGCGGCTAAACCCAATGGATAACCACCACCATCCAGCCGCTCATGATGCATCGCGGCTACCGCAATACTGAGCTCAGATAAGCCTTTCATTTGCCGTAAAATATCGGTGCTGTGGTTCACATGGCTTTTCATCACCACAAATTCATCCAGGGTCAACTTACCTGGTTTGTGCAAGATATGATCCGGGATACGAATTTTACCAATATCATGCAGCAGCGCGCCTGTGGCTAATTGCTGAATTTCATCCTCGGGCAACGCCAAATGTTTGGCAAAAATCGTCATTAAAATAGATACGTTGAGCGAATGTTCCAGCAGATAACTGTCTTTTTCCCGAATTTGTGTCATGCACAACAAGGCATCTTGGTTGCGAAACACCGATTCGATTACTCCATCGGCACAGCGCTGAAAGGGCTCTAATTCGATCGACTTCCCTTGCAATATATCGTTAAAGGCTTTTTGTTGAACGGCTTTGGCAGCCTGGTACAACTGATGCGCTCGGCCGAGTTCTTGTTGGATCGGCGTTTTGCTGGTAGTCACGGTAGGGCTGGGGGCGACCTCAGGTGCAGCAGCGAATCGCTGCTTACTGGGATCGACTTGTATACGACGAATACCACGCTGTTTCAGTTGCTGGATCATAGTGGCAGAATTGACTAAACCTTCGGTTTTAATCGAAATTTGTCCAGTTTGTTCGAGCACTTGTACGACATACATGCCGACAACCAGTTCATCAATGGTGATGTCCTGCAGCATTGGAGCCTCCACGGGATTAGATGCTATCTTGACAAGCAGCGTTGACGCTTGGCGCAGTGAATATCGAGCTAAATTAGCCTAAAGCGATGCACTTGTCACGCCTAAGAAATTGGCTTTGTACCTCATTTTATTGGTTTTAGCGGTGACACAAGGATGAATAAAAGGATGTCACTTCGCCGATAGATGCGCCGATAGATGGCCGGTTTACAGGGCGCAGATTTGGTCAACGTTTGCGAGTACCGCAAAAAAAAAGCCAGCACCCGTGAGGGGGCTGGCGTCGTGGTATGCGGTTAGCCTAAAGGTTAACCGACATTATCACTCATGGTCATTAACGAGGCGTTACCACCGGCGGCGGTGGTATTGATGGTAACGGTTTTTTCCGTCACCAAACGGTGTAACAAGCGATGATCGGCAGGCGTGGTCACCAGCGGTGAAATCGCGCCATCACGGGCGGCGATAAACTCACCAGTTAATGCTTTGACTGCGCTGGAGGCTTCCACCACCGCCGCCGCGACCTCGGTATTGCTGATCACGGCTTTGAGCTGTGATAATTTTGCTACTACAAATAGCGCAGGGTTTAAACCGGCACTGAGCAGCACTTTGCGGATCGCATCTGCTTCCGCGCTGTCCCGCTCTTCGACGACCGTGACCACCGCATTGCCCGCCGCTAGCGCGGTTAACATGCTCAGCATCCAGTAACGGAAACAGGCCGTTTCGTCACGCACTGTGGCCACCACGCCACGCGCTTCTAAATGCAGCTGGTTTGATTCGCCGGTTGGCCCTGGCAATGTGATGGGTGCCATCAAGGTTTTTTCGATATCGCTCAGCAGATGACGAGCCGTGCCAATGACGGCGTCTAAATCCGCTTCTTGTTTCATCACCAGCGCATTGGACGCCAGTTGAGCCAAGAACTGACGCATCACAGAACTGCGCTCGGTCACCGTTTGGTCTTGCCATGCCACTTGCGCCAAGGCCGCTTGGGTCAGTTGATGTGCCAAGGTGCTGTCGAAGGCGGCGGCGTTTTCAAGCAGGCTGCGTTTTTCCGCGGCCAAGGGTGCTTCGGTCACGGCCAGATTGTCTTTAATAAGACGTGTGAGGTAGAACGGGCCACCGGCTTTTGGACCAGTGCCGGATAAACCACGGCCACCAAATGGCTGCACACCGACCACAGCGCCGATCATATTGCGGTTCACATAGATATTACCGGCTTTGACCTGACGCGCCACTTGTGTCGTCACTTGGGCAATACGGCTATGCACGCCCATGGTTAAACCATAACCAGTGGCATTGATTTGCGCGATCACATCATTCAATTCATGGGCTTTAAAGCGAATGATATGGACGACTGGACCAAACACTTCACGCTCTAACACGCTCAGCTGTGGGATTTCATACAGTCGTGGCGCAAAGAAATAATGCTGATCGCCCGCAGGAATAGGGCAAGCGTAATGTAGCGTGGCTTTGCCTTCTAGGTATTTCACGTGCGCTTGTAGGCCGGTTAAGGCTTTTTGGTCAATCACAGGGCCAACATCGGTGCTCAGTAGTGCAGGATCACCGACCACCAATTCTTGCATGGCACCTTTGATCATGGTGATGATTTTATCGGCCACATCCTCTTGCAAGAATAACACCCGCAGTGCTGAACAGCGTTGCCCGGCGCTTTGGAAGCCGGATGACACCACGTCATCGACCACTTGTTCAGGTAAAGCGGTTGAGTCAACGATCATGCAGTTTTGACCACCGGTTTCGGCGATCAATGGTACCGGCTCGCCGCCACGTTCCGCCAGTTTACGCGCGATCCAGCTGCCAGTTTCGGTGGAACCGGTGAACATCACCGCCTGAATGCGTGGATCTGGCACCACGTGTTCACCAATTTGACGACCTGGTGCAATCACCAATTCGACCACGCCGGCAGGTAAGCCCACGCTGTGCCACAGCTCAATAGCGCGAACGGCGATCAGGCTGGTTTGTTCGGCAGGTTTGGCCACCACAGTGTTACCCGCTACCACAGCGGCGGTAATTTGACCTAAGAAAATCGCGAGCGGGAAGTTCCAAGGGCTGATACACAGCACGACCCCACGCGCTTGGCTTTGGCCATCCGTGAGCATCTCTTCGGCGCGAGCTGCGTAATAACGACAAAAATCAACGGCTTCACGCACTTCTGCCACGCTGTCGCCAATACTCTTGCCGGCTTCTTTTACGCAAATGCCGATCAATTCATTTAAATTGGCTTCTAACACATCCGCCAATTGACGCAGACTGTGCGCGCGCGTAGCCACTGGGGTTGTAGACCAGTGTTGCCATTGTTGTTCGGCACGATCAATGGCTGATTTCATCTGCGCCGGTGTGGCATGCACGTGGAAACCAATGGTTTCTTGTAAATTGGCTGGGTTACGGATCGCTTTGGCACCCTCTGGAATTTCGATGGCGTGGCGGCTGGCCAACCACGTATCCAAATCGGCGCGAAGCGCAGTAAGCACGTCGATTTCGGTCAAGTCTAACCCACGAGAATTGCGCCGCTCACTGCCATACAAATCGATAGAACGTGGAATTTGGGTATTGCGGCGTTGTGTCCAACTACGAACCGTCTCGACCGGATCTTTTAATAACGATTCGACTGGAATATTTTCGTCAACAATATTGTTCACAAACGAGCTGTTGGCGCCGTTTTCTAATAAACGACGCACTAAATACGCCAGCAAATCGGAGTGCTCGCCGACAGGGGCATAGATCCGACATGGCACTTTGTCATCGGCGACGATTTGGTCATACAGCGCATCGCCCATACCGTGTAAGCGCTGGAATTCATAGCCGGTACGATCTGGTGCCATCTCTAAAATGGTGGCCACGGTATACGCATTGTGCGTGGCGAACATAGGGTAAATGCTATCGCGGTAGCTCAATAATTTGCGCGCACAAGCTTGATAGGACACATCGGTAGATGGTTTACGGCTAAACACCGGGAAATCGGTATGGCCTTCAATTTGGCTGATTTTAACCTCGCTATCCCAATAGGCGCCTTTGACCAAACGCACCATCAGTTTACGGCCAACACGCAGGGTTAATTCACGCAGCCATTCGATTAAGAAAATACAGCGTTTGGAATAGGCTTGGATCGCCAAGCCAAAACCTTCCCAGCCTTGCAGCTCGGCATCGCTAAATACCGCTTCAATGATATCGAGTGATAAATCCAACCGATCGGCTTCTTCGGCATCTACGGTAAAACTGATGTCATAGGCTTTAGCAGCGACCGCTAAGCGTTTTAGTTTAGGCACCAGTTCATGCATGACACGGTCACGCTGGGCAAATTTATAGCGTGGGTGGATCGCGGATAATTTGACAGAAATGCCTGGGCTTTTGAACGGGCCACGTTGTTTGGCCGCTTGGCCGATGACATTGATGGCCATCATATAACTATCAAAATAGCGCTCGGCATCTGCCATAGTACGGGCACCTTCACCGAGCATATCGTACGAATAGGTGAAGCCTTTTTGTTCCATCTCGACGGCACGTTCAACCGCTTTGTTGATGGTGGTGCCCATGACAAACTGAGTCCCCATGATCTGCATGGCATAACGCACGGCTTGCCGGATCACAGGTTCGCCCAAACGACCACAGGTACGTTTTAACAAGCCAAATTGCGCTTTCTTTTGTTCATCACTGTAATTCACCAGTTTGCCGGTAAATAACAGGCCCCAGGCCGAGGCATTGACAAAAATCGACTCGCTATTGCCCAAATGCGAGCTCCAGTCACCTTGCGATAACTTATCGCGGATTAAGCGATCTGCGGTGTGGCTATCTGGAACACGCAATAATGCTTCCGCCAAACACATCAGCACTAAGCCTTCTTCGGTCGACAACGAAAACTCATTTAGCAGTGCATCCACACCGCCTTTGCCCACTTGGGCTTTACGGATATCCACCACCAATTGCCGTGCGCGTTCCCAAGCGCGCGAGCGTGCTTGCGCACCAATATCGGCGATAGGTAATAAATAATCGAGCATGGCGTCTTCGTCGGCGCGGTAATGATCGCGCAGCGCCTGGCGCAGTGGGTTGGTTGCAGTTAAGTTGCCTTGAAACAGCATAGTGTGAGTCCAATGGTTAACGTAAAAGATGCTGCATTTTAGTGAAAGCACTGCCGAATTTGGTGGTTTAATTTGCAGCTATACCCTATATAATTCGGTTTATCGTCAATTCAACCATAAAAAGTACTGTTTATGACACAGCAAGCGAAAGGCCGCAGTTTAGATCGCATTGATCGAACGATTTTGGACACACTGCAACGTGACGGGCGGATCTCGAATGTGGAGCTGGCCAAACGGGTGAATTTAAGTGCCAGCCCTTGCATCGATCGTGTGCGCAAGCTGGAACAAGATGGTTTTATCGAGGGGTACGGCGCCAAATTAAATGCGTCCAAACTAGGCTTAGGAACGGCCGCATTTATTCAAGTGACGCTCGACCGCACCACGGGTGCCATTTTTGATCAATTCAGGGCGCAAGTGGTGCAGATCCCTGAAGTGGCTGAGTGTCATATGGTCGCTGGCGGTTTTGATTATTTACTCAAATTGCGCTTATCAAGCATGGAAGCTTATCGGGCCGTACTGGGGCATATCGTTGATTTACCTGGAGTTTTACAAACACATACCTATGTGGTGATTGAGCAAGTCAAGCAAGACAGCGGCTTGCCGATAGCGCTAAAAGATGCCAGTCCTTAACGGCGTTCCATGGCGATGCTTCACGGCTGAATTCAGCGATTTTATAACAGAAATCGTGATCAGGTGGCCTGTTGACATGAGTGTAAGCTTGGATTGGTTTAAGGGAATTTTTGTGTGCTTTGGCATGGCTGTCTACAGCAAGCCTCTGCAAATTCTTAAGATTTATCGAAGTTCCGCCTGCTTTGACTTGCTGGTTTTCGATTGCTGGCTATGCTTTCTGGTAAATACCTGACAACTGCATAGGGCTGGTATCAGGGATTCTACCGGAGGTGTTTAATGACTCGAAAACTGTTGTTGCCTGTCGTGTTGTCGGCATACGCTTTGTTTGGCTCAGCGCTGGCACAGGCTGAAATCGCGGTAATTGTTCATCCATCAAACGCAGCAGCTGTAAGTGACGACGATATTAAAGGTTTTTATTTAGGTAAACAAAAAGCCTTCGCCGATGGCAAACAAGCCTTGCCACTGTGGTTAACCGAAGGTGATGCAACCCGCAGCCAATTTAATCAAGCGGCGCTGGGTAAATCCGATTCTCAGCTCAAAGCCTATTGGTCGAAAGTGCTTTTCACTGGTAAAGGCACCCCTCCCAAAGAAGTCACTGTGGACGAGATGCTTGAGCTTATATCAACGAACCCAAATACCATTGGCTTTGTCGATGCTAGCAAAGTGACGGATAAAGTAAAAGTTGTTGCTAAATACTAGGAGGTCGCTATGCGATTTCGCTACAGTCCCCTGTGTGCGCTTGTCTTAGTAGCGACCAGCGCAACAGCAGAAATAACCTTTAGTGGTTACGGTTCTTTGGTCGCCGGTAAGGTCGTTGGTGGTCAAGTTGACCCTAGTGGTGAAAAAGAGTTTCAAGTCGACTTTTACGATTACGCCTATTACACCGAAGATTTATCCATGCAGCCCGAAAGCATGATTGCGGTGCAAGCGCGGATGGATGTGATGAATAATTTGGTGTTCACCACGCAGCTCGTTGCAAAAGGTGCGGATAACTTCAGCCCTGATATTGATTGGTTATACGCGACCTACCATTTCAAGGATGATTTATACCTGATGGCGGGACGTCGTAACTTACCTATGTACTATTTCTCCGAATATATGGAAGTGGGCTACGCCTATCCGTGGGTGAGACCGCCGGCAAACTTATATTGGTGGGAAATTACGCAGTTTAACGGTTTAACGCTGGTCAAAGACTTCCAACTGGGGTCGTGGAACATGAGTTTGAGCGGCTTTGGTGGTCGCGAAGAGCAAACAAAAATAAAATCGCATGATTTTTGGCGAAATCGGGGAGGCTATTATTTTCCGCCTGAGGGGACTTATATTGCGGGTACCGCGGATGTCACATGGAGTGGCATTATGGGGGTTAATTTAGCTGCCAGTAATGATTGGATTGATTTACGTGCGTCGTATTTTAAAACGAAATACGAGACCTTCGCCGATGTCATGTTTTTTGATGACATTGATACCAACGGTGATGGTATTGCCGATAAAAAACTGGAACGTCGCAGTAACCCAGATGGAACGCCGATCCGTTCTGGCAGTTCGCCACTGACCAGTTTTGATCTCAGTTTTATTGGATTTAGTGGCAGTTTTACCACCGAGTTTGTGACCTATTTATTCGACTATAACTACGTGACCTATGACGATGGCTATGGTTCGAAATTCCCCACCTACTTGGTGTCGGCTACTTACAACCATAACGTATGGCAGCCGTATATTGGCATGTCAAAAGCGTCGCTTGAGTTGTCCAAAGATTACTTAGGCTTTGGTGTAGGCGATGCGGAAGAGCACCAAATGGTCACGGTTGGCCTGCGGTATAACTTCCACAGCAATGCGTCACTTAAGTTCCAATATGATAGTTTTAAAGATCAAGGCGATCGATTGCCCTGGTACGATTTTAGTTACCACAACGATGCCAAGTTACTCAGTGTAAGTTTGGATTTTGTGTTTTAACCTACACTCATGTTGTGAGTTCGTTTGAATGAAAAAGCCAGCGATTTGCTGGCTTTTTACATGAAATAGCGTAAGGCTACCAGCTTAAGTGCCGATTAGCCTAAGCGTGGCTTACATCCAGCGATCACGATCGCGTCGACGTGGCATTAAGCTGGGTAATAACAAACCAAAACAAAGACCTGCGAGTAAGATACCGCCACCGATCACCAGCTTATTGTGCAGTAAATCGGGATTTTCCTCGGCTAATCGCTGCGTCAGTTGGGCCGAGGTTGCTTTGGCCAGCTGCATCTCTTGTACGGCTTGATCGCGTTCTTTTTCGGCTTTGGTGATGAGTTCCTGCAATTGCTGCCGCTCTTGCTCAAATTGCGCCACCATCATTTCTTGTTGGCTCAGTTGCTGTTTCATGCTCTCAAGATTGGCTTTCGGGCTTTGTTTATAGGTGATGAGATCGCCACTGAGCCAGCCTTCAGTGCCTGATTCATCGCGCACTTTGACAAATTTGTTGCTGGGGTTATCACCAATCACGCTGATGGCTTGGCCTGATTGCACACTGGCAATGGTTCGGTATTCAAAGCCAGGACCTGAGCGTAAAGCCGTTGGCAAATTATCAATGATAAATGCCGGTTTGGCCGTGGTCGCTGATGTGGTTACAGATGGGGTCACAGATGCGGACACTGGCTTGGCCGTGGCGGGTTCATTCGAGGGTGCATTTACCGAAGCGCCTGTACCTGTTTGAGTTGCGGCGCTGGCTGCATTATCTGGTTTGGTGCTGCTAGAAGATGCTGCTGTGCTGGAACTTGGTGATGCTGTTGCCGCCGTGTCTGTCGTCTGTGCCCAACTGGTGTTGGCGCAGAGACTTGCCAAGATCAATCCTGCCAGTAGGTTTAAACGGAACTTGGTTGCAGGATTAGGGCGTATGGCCCGATGATGAGCAAGACGACTGGCAGACGCCGATAAGGCAGACAAAACACGCAGCATAAGAGATCCACAACTGGCTGAAAAAAATTGCATTGATCATAGGGAGTAAGCTTCAGAATGACAAGTAAAATACCAATGCATTCGCAGCTAACGGTGAACGAACAATGAAAAAATTCAGCCATGCCGCGCCTTATTATGGTGGTCGCGATCTGTGGCCGTCATAGATGCTTTGAACGTTGCTTTGAACGTTGCTTTGAACAATGGTTTGCTAGATGTTTTTTTCCGCAGAAGGCGTTAGGCATTTGCCACAGAAATCGTTAGCATGCAGCATAACGACACTCGCGGTGATGGTTGGTGGTGACAATCACGCGGTATACCGGCATTTGTCATCGCAACCCACATTTAATAAAGAGATACCCTTATGGCGTTAGAAGTCGAAATAAAACTACAACTCAACACAACGGCGACATTGCCGTTAACGGCAGCGACGCAGCACGTGATTGATTTTTTTCATCAGTTATGGCCAAAACCCGGTGTCGTCGCGGTCATGGGCGATGCGCTGATGACGCAGTGCTTAGCACGAAAGCCGCCAGAGCTTTTACAAAATGCCTATTACGAGACCGCCACACAGTGGTTTCGTCAGCAGGATTGGGGGCTACGCACCCGCTTCGCCAATGGCCAGTTTGAGCAAACCATTAAAACCTCTGGCCAGCAGTTGGGCGGGGCGCATGTGCGACCAGAATTCAATCTCCCGGCTGAAAGTGTGTGGCCACAACTGAGTCAGTTTGTCGCCCATTGTCCTGAGCTACACTGGCCAACAGGTACGGATGTCACACAGTTGCAGCAACAGTTGCAGCAAGTATTTCGAACTGATTTTACCAGGCAGCGTTGGCACATTCATTGTCAGCGCCAACAGGACGAGGCGGAATTCGAATTAGTGTTGGATGATGGTGCCGTCATTGCGGATGCAGGGCGCGAGCCGATTGCAGAAATTGAACTGGAGCTTTATCGGGGATCCGCATCTTTGATGTTCGCCTTTGCCAAACAGCTCCTTGCCGCCTTACCGTTACAGTTGGGATTTCAAAGTAAAGCGGAACGCGGTTATCGATTGGCCAAACAACAAGCGCTGACATGGCAGCCTCCCGCGAATGATACGTTACCCGCCGATGCGCCAGCGCCACGTGCCGCGGTGAGTCGTGCGGTGCGTGCGCTGTTGCAGAATTTACAGTTGCAACACTATGCGCTAAATCAATGCGCGCTAAATCAATGTGCGCTAAATCACCATGAAGCCGCCACCGTTTCGCACACACCATCGCCTGCGTCCAACATGACAAACAACCTTACTGAACGCCAAGTGCAGAGCCTCCCTATGGACGCTGATGCCCAGCTGCAACGCTGGCATCAGCAGTTGTGTCATGTGCTGGCGGCAGACCCCGCATTGGCTGCCTTGGCGCAGCCTGAGCGGATGCCGGCTTTGGATGTGTCTTATCAGCAGTGGTTATTAACCATTAGCGCATGCAGTGTCGAATCTTCGTAGCTGATGCGCAGCGTGAATAGGATGCAGGGTATAAAAAGTGTAACAGGTGTAACAGATACAAAAGGCGCACCGTTACCAGTCATCATGCTGATCGCTGCGCTCGCATATCCGCGGGCTGCATTTTATTTTTAAATTTGCTATCCACCACAAAAGGTGCCCGGTGCCGGGCCGATAGGGAGAATCGCCGTGTCAAGGTTTTCGGATGCTAAGGCTGTTGATATTCAAACTGCCGATTTTAAAATGGCTGATATTCAAACGGCTGATGCTAAAACAACAACGACGACTACAGCTGACGTTCAGGCCGACATGGCAGGGGCACCAATGGCGTGGGAACAGGCCATAGCACAGTTTGATGCGGTGGCTCGCTCAGTATCGACACAAGACAAGACCCTGTTTGCATTGTGGCAAAGCACCTATGCGCAGCTACATGAGATCCACTGGCCTGCACCACCCGCACCACCCGCAACACCCGCACCAGCGGATTATCACGGCATATCTGCACGTTTTTCTGACTGGCCGACGGCGATGCAACAGCAACTTTGTGGTCTTTGTACGGCATCCCCATTTTTACTGGCAACCTTAATTCAGCAGCCTCACTTAGTTGGCGCGTGGTTGGGCATAACCGCGCCAATTCAAGCCCATCAAGATCCATTAGCGCAGTATGCTGATGCCTTGCATACCTTGGCCGAAACCGATGCGATGCGGTTATTACGCCAGCATCGCAACGCGGCATTGGGGCAAATTCTGTGTGATGATATGCGTCAGCAGCAATCCGTTGCGGCATCTTTGGCGCGAATTTCCGCGTTGGCGGATCATTTAATCAACAGTGCTTATCGTTATGCATGGCAGCAGCTGCAAAGCAGCTGGGGCCAACCGCTGGATGAGCAAGGCCAACCGATGCCGCTGCTGATCATGGGGATGGGGAAATTAGGCGGGCATGAGCTGAACTTCTCTTCCGATATCGACCTGATTTTTGTGTTCCCAGAGCATGGCGACACCCAAGGTGGCCGCCGCAGTTGTGATCATCAGCAGTTTTATACCCGACTTGGGCAAAAAATTATCACTCTGCTGCATCAAGTCACGGCCGATGGATTTGTTTACCGGGTCGATATGCGGCTTCGTCCCTTTGGCGACAGTGGTCCTTTGGTCGTGAGTTTGGCCGCGCTGGAGGATTACTACCAAGCGCAAGGTCGTGATTGGGAGCGTTATGCCATGGTCAAAGCGCGAGTGCTCAATCCTGATTCGATTTACACCCCGCAACTGCAGCACATTTTACGTCCCTACATTTACCGGCGTTACATCGATTATTCCGCCATTGAATCCCTGCGACGTATGAAGCAATTGATCGAGCAAGAAAATCGCCGTCGCAATCGGATCCAGAATATTAAGCTCGGCAGCGGCGGCATTCGTGAGGTGGAATTTATTGTCCAAACACTGCAGTTGATCCGCGGCGGTCGGATGCCGCAGCTGCAAACGCAATCGATATTAACGGCGATGCAGGTGATTGCGGATGAAGGTATTTGGCCTGCGGCGCAGATGCAGCAACTGCGTGATGATTATTTATTGCTGCGTCAAGTTGAGCACGCTTTGCAAGGCATGGCTGATCAACAAACGCAAACCTTACCGCAAGATGCTGCGGCGCAATACCGGCTCGCCCTGTTACTTTGGCCACTATCGGACGGCGACTATACCAAGCTTGAGCATGCAATTAGCGTGGTGATGCAACGTATTCATCATGAATTTCAGCAGGTTATCGCTCAAGAGGCGAGTGCCGAACCTTCCGAGCTAAGTGTAGGCACATTGGTATGGGATAGCGAACTGGAACCGGCGCTATTGGCAGAGCAGCTTGAATGGCTGTCGGAGTCGGATGGCTGCCGCTTTATCAGTTTACTCCACGAGTTTAGGGCCGAAAGTCAGCGCAAAACGATGGGGCCCCGCGGCCGTGAGTTGTTAGGTCGGTTAGTCCCGCTGCTTTGTAACATCATGGCGAAACGGCACGCCGATGCCGAGGTGTTGGCTTCGGTGCTTGGCGTGCTGCGGCAAATCGTGAGTCGTACCGCCTATTTGGAGTTGTTATTTGAAAATCCACCGGCCTTGGATCAATTGGTACATTTGTGCCAACGCAGTCGCTATTTAGCGGCAGATTTAGCCCGCTATCCAATGCTATTGGATGAGCTGATCGATCCCGCACAGCTATATCAAGTGGCGCATGAAACCGATTATCGCGATCGGTTAACGCAACTTTTATTGCGCGTCTTACCGGATGATTTAGAAGGACAAATGGAAACACTGCGTCATTACAAACAATCGCAGCAGTTAAAAATTGCCGCCGCTGACATCACGGGAGTATTGCCGTTGATGAAAGTCAGTGATCATCTAACGTGGTTGGCTGAAGCCATTATGGCCGCGGTAGTCGATATGGCATGGCAGCAGATGGTGGATAAATATGGTTATCCGGCAGGGACGTCTGCAGGAAGCGGCAAAGCGTTTGCAGTGATCGCCTATGGTAAACTCGGCGGTTTGGAGCTGGGCTATGGCTCTGATTTAGATTTGGTCTTTTTGCATCAGTGTGAGTCGATGGCACCGACGTCTGGCGATAAAGCTATAGATTCGCGGCAGTTTTATCTTAAATTGGTGCAGCGTATTTTGCATATTTGCACCACCAAAACCAGCAGTGGGCTGTTGTATGACGTTGATACTCGGCTACGTCCTTCAGGTAATGCCGGTTTACTGACGGTGCATGTGGACACCTATGCTGAATATTTGGCCAAAGAAGCGTGGACGTGGGAGCATCAGGCCTTAGTGCGCACACGGCTGATTTATGGCGATAGCGCCATCAGCGAGCGTTTCCTTCAGGTTCGACAGCAGACCTTGGCCAAACCGCGAGATATCGCCGCGCTGCGGCAAGCGGTGTTGGATATGCGGCAAAAATTGCGTGAGCATCATGGGCTGGATAACCAAGACGTCAAACATTGCGCCGGTGGCATTGTTGATTTGGAGTTTATCAGTCAATTTTTGGTGTTGGCGTATGCGGATCGGTGTTCGGGCTTATACCAATTTAGTGACAATATTCGGATCTTAGAAGCCGCGGCAGCTGCACAATTGTTACCGGTATCGGAAGCTGACGCCTTGGCTGAGGCATATCGTTTGCTGCGTGGGGTGAGTCATCGTCGAACCTTGCAACCCAACGTGCCAGTGCAGCATGTTGTTCACGCCCCTGCGACTATATCAAACAGCCACGAGGTCGATGAAAATTTACTCACCTCGGCTGTCGCCGATGCCATACGGCAAGTGCAAACCAGCTGGCAGCGAATTATGTGTGGATCCTAGCCTGTTGGTATGGATCATCCTTTTATGGATGCAACGCTATAATGGCGTTGCATCGTTAGTTGGCTTTACTGGCGGCTGGCAGTGGTTTTTTTGTCGGTTTTTCCGCGTTCAAATGAATACAGTGATCCATTAAATAGGCGTTGCCTTTGGCGGTAATGACGGCGGCGCGTTCGTTGGGGCAAAAATAAGCCAGCACCGGAGTTTCAAAGTCTGGTGCGATGGCACTGGCGGTTTCACCTAGCGTGCTTAAATAGTCACTGTTGCTGTGGAAATAGTGTTTCACCACATAATCACGGGGTAAGGTCCAGATGAGCTCAATATTTTCGGCTTTGGCGTAGTTGGCCATTTGCTCACGCAACTTGTCACCGGGTTTAAATTTGCGCGTTAAAATGGCACCTTTCCATTCCGGTTCCAATGCCGGCAACACTTTACGAGATTCGAGCTGTTCGGTCAGGCTATCACTGGTATCAGGTAATTCAATAATATACTGTTTTGACATGTCTTTTGTGGCATCGAGCGTATAGCGCAATTGTTCATAAAAATTGGTGAACTCAACGGCGGCCGATGCTTTAATTTCTTTGACATCACTCGGCGTGGTTTTAAATAATTCGGGTTTAAACAGCAGCACAAATGCTAATGCAAGAAGGATGGTTGCTGCAATTAAGTGTTTGACCCAAAACCACATGATAGTACCCTTGACCGAGTGAACATATTCATACTAGCGAATTAGCGGCAAGACGCAACGCTTTTAGCGTGAATTTGCAGGCGGCGTAGTGCGCCGTACCCAATAGCGCACATGGTGTTGCTCGCAGCCGTTACCGTTTAGTACAGGGATGGATCTGCAGGATCGGGCCGTGTTTTAAAACGACGATGCAGCCACATGTACTGCGCAGGATGTTTCAGCACCGCTTGCTCCACCCATTGATTGACGCGGGTCACATCCGCCACATCATCCCCAGATGGAAAATTCTCAAATGCCGGTAACGCCTCGATTTGATAGCCCGCATTATTGGGTAATCGACTGGTGTAAATGGGTAATACGCTGCAATTGGCGGCATTGGCAAACAGCAAGGTGCCGGTGGTGCTGGCGGTGTCTTTTACGGCAAAAAATGGCACAAACACCGCGCGGTTGCGACCATAATCTTGATCTGGCAAGTAGAAACAGACCTCACCTTGATTAAGCGCTTGGATAAGCCCTTTGACATCGCGTTTCCCAATCATGTACTTATTGCTGCGGCTGCGACCGTGGTACATAAAATATTCCATCACAGGGTTATCGTGGGGCCGATAAAATCCAACGCTTGGATGGGTTAAACCAAAAACACGACCGGCACACTCTAAATGTAAGTTGTGTGGAGCTAACAGCAATACCCCTTTGCCTTTGGCCAACTCTGCTTGGATATGTTCATAGCCTTTAAACACGGCAAAACGGCGAAAACGCCAATCCGGCCACCACCAACCAATGATCGTCTCAATAGCGGCACAGCCCGTCTCGGCAAAGTTTTGTCGCAGTAGCTCGCTCCGCTCCTGCGGCGAAAGTTCAGGAAAACACAACTCTAAGTTTCTGGCGGCAACTTTACGGCGCGACTTGAGTAATTTGTAGGTAAGCGCGCCGAGGCCACGACCAATGGCCATCAACCACGAATAGGGTAACCAACTGATAAGCCACGCTATACCTAACCCTAACCACAGCAACCAATGGCGAGGATGTACTAAATGCCAGCCAAATGTAGGGGCTTGGATCACAACACACTCCAATCAACAGAAAACAGTAAAACAGGCCGATTGTAACAGTTTTTCAACGCGGCGACAGCCAACATTGTGCTGCCCTACGGACTGGTCAGCGCTGCATAACAGGCTGGGCAACGCAGAATAAAAAAAACAGCCCATGGTAGAGGGCTGTTTTTAGACAGGTTTAAACACCTCGTCGATAGTGTTTATGAGCATGCCGCTCAGGCAGATTAACTACCTTTATTAACTACCTAAGGCTTGGTTCACCAGTGCTAAATCATCTTCGGTTAAGGTGCCGGCCGCTTGTTTTAAGGCCAGCACGGATAAGATGTAGTCATAACGTGCTTTGGTCAGGTTACGACGTGCATCGAACAGGTTGCGTGTGCTGATCAGAACGTCAACGATGGTTCGGGTTCCTACTTCAAAGCCGGCTTCGGTGGCTTTTAACGCACTTTCGGCCGAAACGACCGCCTGTTCCAACGCCTTGATACTGGCAATGGCGGCGCCGACGGAGTTAAAGCTGGTGCGAACTTGACGCAGTACAGAGCGATGACCTAATTCTAAATCTTCGCTGGTAGCCACAAAGTTAGCGCGTTGTACCTCAGAACCTGCGGTAATAGCGCCACCGGCGTATAGCGGCATGGTCATATTGATGCCAATGCTTTCGCTATCGGTTGGTAATTCACTGTTGCTGTCTTTCAAACCGGCACTGGCGGTTAGATCCACTTTGGGTAAGTGACCCGCATCGGCCACATCGATATTGTTTTGTGCAATTTCAACTGCCAGTTTACGGATTTGCAGATCGAAATTTTTCTCTTCGGCAATTTTAATCCAGTCATTGGCTTCGGTCGGTACCGGTGCTTTGGCGGCAAAACGCGAGGTATTGAGCGGGTCTAGGCTGGAGTGGTAATTGCCAGTGATTTCTTGCAGCACTTGTTTGGCGCTTTCCAGCTGGTTCATGGCATTGATTTCACGGGCCACCACGCTGTCAAACTGCGCTTGCGCATCATGCACATCAGTGATTGCGGTTAAACCTACCGCGAAGCGTTCTTTGGTTTGTAGCAATTGACGCTCGACCGCGCGCTTTTCTGCGGTGATGAAGGTCACGTCATCGGTAGCGCTTAGCACGCCAAAGTAGGCTTGGGATACGCGGAAAATCAGGCCTTGCTGCGCAGCGTTAAATGCGGTTTGGGCTTGCAGAGCTTGTTTTTCGGCGGTGGACAAATTGCTCCAATCGGTCCAATCAAAGATGGTTTGTTTTAAATTCACACCGGCATTGCCTGAGGTGCCGTTGCCACGAACTTTCGCGCCATTTTGCAGCACTTGCTCACCGGTGGCGTAGCTAATGCCTGTACTTAAGCCAATGCTTGGCAAAAAGTTAGCGCGAGAAATATCGATATTGGCTTTGGCGGCATCACGCTGCGCGGCCGATTTTAATACTGCAGGATCTTTTTTCAGTGCAAGCTGATAGACGTTTTGCAGGTTTTCCGCAGTCGAAGGAAGGCTGTAGAATGCAAGGGTCGCAGCCACTAGGGTCGATAAAAACGTTTTAGTCATGTCCGGTGTCCTGAAAACAAGTTTGAACGGATAATACAATGTAAACGTACACTTAGTTAGCCGCATTGTGTAAAAGGTGCGCGCTGAAGTGTAACAGAATGTGAGGGCAAGCATGTCAGATATCAAGTCGTATCAGTATCCCACGTTTTCGGCACAAGACGTCGAAATCCTCGACCAATCCACAGTGTTTCAGGGTTTTTTCACCATCAAGAGTTACACCATGCGCCACCGGCTGTTCGCTGGCGGTTGGAGTGGGCCTGTGCAGCGCGAAATGTTTGAACGAGGTCATGCCGTGGTGGTATTACCTTATGATCCAGTGCAGGATCAGCTGGTGTTAATTGAGCAAATTCGACTGGGCGCGGCGGCGACGTCGGCATCGCCTTGGTTATTGGAAGCTGTGGCTGGGATGATTGAGCCGGGCGAGCCGATGGAGCAGGTGGCGCGGCGGGAAGCACAGGAGGAAGCGGGGCTAGAATTAGGCCGCTTATGGCCGATGTTGTCATATTTAAGTAGCCCTGGCGGCACCACTGAGCGCATTCATCTGTATTTGGGCGAGATCAGTCAGCCGGTGCAAACCGGTATTTTTGGACTGGCAGATGAACATGAAGATATTCGCGTGCATGTGATCCCACGCCTTGATGCGATGGCATTGTTAGCCGAAGGACGAATCGATAATGCAGCCACGGTGATTGCGCTACAATGGTTGGCGCTGCATCTTAACGATGTGCAGCAGCAATGGCGTAGTTGAGTGATGTGGCTAGCCTGCGTGGAGCTTTGCTTCTTGCCGAGCTGTCACGGCTAGGTTTTCAAAAATGATGGTGAACGAGCGTGATAGATGCTAACGCGTAAACAACGTTATAAACCCTATGTGCCTGATTTTTTGGGGCTTTGTGAACGTAACTACGCACAGTTACAACCATGGCTGCCGGAGGCGCTGACAAGCCGTCGTCAAGTGGCGCTGCCCAACGCCGATTACTATGAAATCAGCGTGTTAGCGCTGGCGCGCTATACCACCACGGTCAATATTATATTGCGCAGTGCACAGTTACCCGAATGGTTATGTCCACATTTTGAGGTGCGGTTATATCATGATGCTCGCCTAGCGGAGGTGATTGCCTGCAAACATATTCGACGCTTTCAAGCGGTCTATGACTATCCCAATATCGAAATGCTGCAACCGGATGAAAAACGTCAAATCAATTTACTGCTGCGCGATTGGCTGCGCTTATGCCGCCAACAAGGCTTAGCTGGAGAAACCTTATGGCGCTAAGCTGGTACCGGGCTGCCGAGCAACATGGCACCCTGCCATTTATTCAACTCAGCGATTGTCATCTTAAAGCTGATCCAGCCGCTGAACATTTAGGTGTACAACCTTATGCGTATTTGCAGCAGATCCTTGCCCAATGTCGGCATATTCCGCACCAAGGGCTGATTATCACCGGCGATATTCGCGAGGATCATACGGATGCGCCATATCAATGGTTGCATGACCTATTGCATGACTGGCCACAACCGGTGTTTTGTTTGGCGGGGAATCATGATGATGCCACGCGTTTAGCGCAGATTTGTCAAGGCGGCGCGTTTCGGCAGGAATTAGGGATTCAGCTACCAGGATGGCGGCTTTGTTTGCTAGATACCAGCATGGGCGAGGATGGCGACATGTTAAGCGAGTTGCGCCAAAACCGTGGTGCTGGCGTTTTACCATTGCCTCGAGCCGATGTATTACAACGACAACTGGCGGTAGCGGCCGAGCAGGGCGATGCGGCGTGGATCTTTTGCCATCACCATCCGCTGCGGTTAGGGCAGTTTATTGATATTGCCCCGCAGCTGGACGCACCGCGCTTGTGGCATGTACTGCAGCAGGCGCCGCATTGCCAGGGCATCGCGCATGGGCATTGTCATCAAGCCTATCAGCGTCAGATTGCGCCAGCGCAGCTGACGGCGCTCTGGCAAACTGCGGCAGATGAAGCTTGGGACGACCCCCGTTTAGCGAGGGCGGAGGCTGCTATAAGCCCGATGTATGCTGGCCAGGTACTTAAGGTAGATGCCGAGCTTGCGGCTGTTCAACCCTGTGCTGCTGAACAGGAGACCCAAATACGGATGCGGCAACCGAGTGACAATCATCATGATAGCACAGTGCAGATCGTCGGGGCTCCGGCGAGCTGTGTGCAATTTTTACCCTCGCCGCAGTGGCAGTGGCGCGATGATGGCCCGCAGGCGTGTTTCTGGTGGTTTTTGCCAACGCAGCAGGTGCGTTGGCAGTTTGTGCTGTTTGAGTGAACCGTTACACATCGGCGGTGGTCCATCGCAGCAGATGCTTCGCAGGCTAGGTTGTTGAGTGTTTATGGTGGGGAGGGCGTTTATGCGTAAAATATCTAGGGTACGGCAGGGACATGGTTGGATTGTCAATGTGATGAGTACAGATATTAAGGTACGGATGTGACGAGCATAAATGTGACGAGTATAGATGTGATGAGGACAGATGAACACGCGGCACTGACCCCAGATGTGGTGTATTTACATGGCTTTGCCAGTTCATCGCAGTCGGAAAAAGCCATGTTAACCAAGGCATTTTTTCAAACGCATTATCCAGCGCTTTCATTGTGGTGCCCTGATCTGCCTTATAATGCGGACGCGGCGTGGCAATTGCTATGGTCAACCTTGGCGCCAAGCCGCGCGATCAAGCCCCCCAAACTTATTATCGGTAGTTCGTTGGGTGGTTTTTTTGCTACCGCGCTGGCGGAGCGTTTGCAGTGCAACGCGGCGCTGATTAACCCAGCTGTCGCGCCCCATCGGTTATTGGCGCAGCATTTGGGGCGTTATGTTCATCCGGTGTTGCAGCAAGAATTTGTCGTCAGTGACGGGGATTTGCCGGTATTGGCCGCGTTAGTCCCTGCACAGTTAAGTACGCCCAGTCAGTTTTTGGTATTGCTACAACAAGCCGATGAGGTGTTGGATTATCGTGATGCGCTGCATTTTTATAAAGATTGTGTAGTGGATGTGCAAACAGGGGGTAATCATGCATATCAAGATTACGCTAAGCGCTTGCCAGATATTGTCAAATTCAGTCAATTAGCGTAAAACACTGCTGATAAATACAGTAATAGTGCATTGTGGTGCCACGCCGAAAAAATGTTGTTCGGCCGTGGTTGCAGTGCTTTTGTTATTGCCTTGACCGATGATCGGCCTCGCCGACAGGACTGCCAGTTTTATGACCGAACAATTGTATAACGCCGACTCCATTGAGGTGTTGACGGGGCTTGAACCCGTGCAGCGTCGCCCTGGAATGTATACCGATACCACCCGCCCGAATCACTTAGGGCAAGAAGTTATTGATAACTCCGTTGATGAAGCCTTGGCAGGGCATGCCACCCAAGTGCATGTCATTTTGCATGCCGATCAATCGTTAGAAGTTATTGATAATGGCCGCGGTATGCCGGTTGACATCCACCCCGAAGAAGGGGTGAGCGGTGTGGAGTTGATTTTGTGTCGCTTGCATGCCGGGGGCAAGTTCTCCAACAAAAACTATCAGTTTTCTGGTGGTTTACACGGTGTGGGGATCTCGGTGGTGAACGCGCTATCGAGCCGGGTCGAGGTGTCTGTTCGGCGCGATGGTCATGTCTACGATATCGCCTTTGCGCACGGGCAAAAAGTATCCGAATTAGCCATTACTGGCAGCTGCGGTAAACGAAATACCGGCACGCGCGTGCGGTTTTGGCCTGATGCCAGCTATTTTGATTCGGCCAAGTTTTCGGTCAGTCGTCTGCTGCATGTGTTAAAAGCCAAAGCGGTATTATGCCCTGGGCTGCAGGTGAAGTTTGACGACAAAGTCAATGAGCAAAGCTACGAGTGGTGCTATATCGCCGGTATTCGCGATTATTTGGTGGATGCGGTAAAAGACCTGGTGGTCCTGCCGGAGCAGCCGTTTGTTGGCAGCTTAGCGGGGCAGCATGAAGCTATTGATTGGGCCGTGTTGTGGTTACCTGAGGGTGGCGAGCTTATCACGGAAAGTTATGTCAACTTGATCCCTACCGCGCAAGGCGGTACTCACGTGAATGGTTTGCGACAAGGCTTGCTGGATGCGTTGCGGGAGTTTTGTGAATTCCGCAATTTATTACCGCGCGGCATCAAACTAACGCCAGAAGATGTGTGGGATCGCTGTAGTTATATTTTATCGCTCAAAATGCAAGAACCGCAGTTTGCAGGGCAAACCAAAGAGCGGTTATCGTCGCGCCAAGCCTCAGGGTTTGTCACTGGGGTGGTGAAGGATAGTTTTTCGCTTTGGCTCAATGAACATACTGATATTGCCGAGCAGCTCGCGCATTTTTGTATCAGCAATGCGCAGCGGCGCTTGCGTGCGGCGCAAAAAGTCATCCGTAAAAAAGTCACTGCAGGCCCGGCGTTACCTGGCAAACTCACCGATTGTACCGCGCAAGATATGCAGCGCACCGAACTATTTTTGGTCGAAGGCGACTCTGCGGGAGGCTCGGCCAAGCAAGCGCGCGATCGCGAGTTCCAGGCGGTGATGCCACTGCGCGGCAAAATTTTAAATACTTGGGAAGTGTCATCAGATCAGATTTTAGGTTCGCAAGAGGTACATGACATTTCTGTGGCCATTGGTCTTGATCCGAACTCGACAGATTTGAGTCAGCTGCGTTATGGCAAAATTTGTATCCTAGCCGATGCAGATTCTGATGGATTGCATATTGCCACCTTGCTTTGCGCGTTATTTATGCAACATTTTAGAGCTTTGGTGGATGCAGGGCATGTGTATGTTGCGATGCCACCGCTGTATCGTATTGATTGCGGTAAAGAAGTGTTTTACGCCTTGGACGAAGATGAGAAAAAAGGCATTCTAGACCGGCTGGAAGCGGAGAAAAAGCGCAGCAAAATCAATGTGCAGCGCTTTAAAGGCTTGGGTGAGATGAACCCCTTGCAGCTGCGGGAAACCACCATGGATCCGAATACGCGGCGCTTGGTGCAACTCACCATTGATGATTTGCCCCAAACCATCGAAATGATGGATATGTTGTTGGCGAAAAAACGCGCCAATGACCGACGTGATTGGTTAGAAAATGAAGGTGATAAAGCGCTGCTAGCAGGGTAAGGTGCGTCTGTCATTGCACGTCAGGGGGCGAACATTGCACGTCAGGGGTCGAAGTGCAATGACGGTGAAGAGGCTGCGTGTGATGATGTATCTCCAGCGTCACAAACACATATTGGCATTGTTTCAGGCAAGGAAGTTGTAGAGCATGAACTGGGTGCGTGTTTTGGTAATCACTGTTGCGAGCTGCTTCTCCATGATGGGGTTTCCATCGATGGCGCAAGCACGCGAGCAACAAAGCTCGGCTGTCGATGGGCTTCGTCATGCCCAGCGTCAGGTATTGCCAGCACACGCCACTGTTGAACCACTGACGCATTCAACGCCGACCCGCCCTGATATTGATGCTGGACTGGCGGCTTGGCAAGATGCTCAGGCGATCAACGTGGCTCGGGTCGAGCCCCAAATTGATGATAGCGTCAACCCAAATGCAGTGTCGGAGCCGGTTGCCGCGGCTAAAACTGCCCCTGCGCTGACAAATACGGCGGTACATAAGAATGCCCAAGCCGATGAGCCTGTCGCCGCGGATGGCAGTATCGAGACCGATAAGCCGACCTGGCTGGTGCAAGTACAACAACTGAAGTATCAAAAACCACACGAAGCCCTGGCAATTTTGGCGCAGTATGACAACACCTACAGCAGTTGGTCCTTGCAAGAACAGCTGTGGTGGTTGTACGAAAATACCGATGTCAATGGCCTGCTTGGCCGCTTTCGGCAGCAGCAAGAATTTGCCGAACGTGGTTTGGCGTTAATGGGTGAGCAACAGTCTGAACTTAAAGGAAAATTTTGGTATAACCTAGGCTTTTCCTATGAAATGCTGGGTGATTTTGACAGTGCGACCGAGTACTACCGAAAGGGTATGGAAACCGCCAAGCAATTGGAACACGAAGCGCTGCAAATCGAAGGCATGATCAATCAATCCGCCATTATGTTTGAACAAGACCAAGCGCCAGAAGCACTGGAGTATTTGAAAAAAGCCTTTGATCGCGCACAAAAAATTGAAGATCAGCAAATGTTGGCGGAAACACAAGCGCAGCTAGGTTTGGTGTATTTAGCCTTGTCGTTTGATGAAAGTAATCAGTTTTTGCAAGAAGCGCTCAGGCTCTTTGAAAGCATGGGGCAGGATTTAAACAGTATTTCGGTGCAACTCAATTTGGCGGTGAAGCATCGTTTTGCCGGCGAGTATACCGAAGCGACCCAGTTGTTGGATCAGATCTTAAAGCGCGCGTTGGCCATTAACGACGATTATATGATTTACCAGACCTTTATCGAGTTTTCAGTGATTTCGACGGAGCAGAATCAACTTGATAACGCCCTGAGTTACATGCAAAAAGCGGAGCAGTATTTATCAGCTATCCAGCAGCGTAGCGTTATTGCGGATCATCATTATCAAAAAGCGCAGCTGCTGCAAAAACTCGGCCAAACCAGTTTAGCGCTGCAAGAAGTGAATGTGCTACTGCAACTACTGAGCGACAGTAAAGTGGCGATGGATCAGTATATGGTGCTGTATGGACAGCAGCTCAAAGCCAGTTTATTGGCTGATGCGGGTGAATTTGAGCAGGCCTATCAGCAGATGGATGACTTTTTGACCGGCTATTTGTCGCTGCAAGATGAAAAACGCGACTTAGCGGTGCAAAAGCTGCGACTGAGTTTTGATAACGAACGGCAGCGAGCCCGCAATGAATCGTTATCCAAAGATATTGAATTACAGCGCTTACGCTTACAAGAAATTGAATACCATCGGCAACAGCAATGGCTGCTGACGGGCGTGTTGGCGCTTGCCACGATAGTTTTATTTTTGATCATGCTATGGCAGTGGCGACGATTAGGTCGTGCCAAAGCCGTAGCCGCCGCAGCAACTGCGGCCCATGCAACTAAGCAGGATTTTTCTGATGACTGATAACGTGTTTTCAGCGGATGGCGTTGAACAGCGTCCGCTGCGTCACTTCACTGAGGAAGCCTACCTCAACTATTCGATGTACGTCATTATGGACCGGGCTTTGCCACATATCGGCGACGGGCTAAAACCGGTACAACGACGCATTATTTACGCCATGTCCGAACTGGGCTTATCACATCTGGCTAAATATAAAAAATCGGCCCGTACCGTCGGTGATGTGCTGGGTAAATTTCATCCGCACGGTGACAGCGCGTGTTACGAAGCTATGGTGTTAATGGCGCAGCCATTTTCGTATCGGTATCCGTTGGTGGATGGGCAAGGTAACTGGGGGGCGCCGGATGATCCGAAATCCTTCGCCGCCATGCGTTACACCGAAGCGCGATTATCGAAATTTAGTGAAGTATTGCTAAGTGAATTAGGCCAAGGTACCACCGATTGGATCCCTAATTTTGACGGTACCATGGATGAGCCTAAGGTGCTACCCGCACGACTGCCGCATATTTTACTCAATGGTATCACCGGCATTGCGGTCGGTATGGCGACCGATATTCCACCGCACAATGTGCGTGAGATTGCCAATGCCTGTGTGCATTTATTAGATGCACCGCATGCGGCTGTAACGGATTTAATGCAGTACGTGAAAGGACCAGATTATCCAACCGATGCTGAAATTATTACCCCCGCCGCTGAGTTAGCAGCCATCTATCAGACGGGGCGCGGCAGTATCAAAATGCGCGCGACTTATGTGGAAGAAGATGGCGACATCGTGATCCAAGCGCTGCCGCATCAAACCTCTGGCGCGAAGGTGCTAGAGCAAATCGCTGCGCAGATGAATGCGAAAAAGTTACCCATGGTCACGGATTTACGCGATGAATCGGATCATGAAAACCCAACGCGGATCGTCATTGTGCCGCGTTCCAACCGGGTAGATATCGCGCAGTTAATGGCGCATTTGTTTGCCACGACCGATTTAGAAAAATCTTACCGTGTGAATATGAATATTCTCGGGTTGGATCAGCGACCGCGTGTGAAGGATTTGCGAGAGATCCTGAGCGAATGGCTGAGTTTCCGCCGCGATACAGTCCGTCGGCGCTTGCAGCATCGGTTAGATAAAGTGTTAGATCGTCTACATGTGCTGGCGGGGTTGCTGATTGCCTTCTTGAACATTGATGAAGTGATCCGCATTATTCGCGAAGAAGACCAGCCCAAACCGGCCTTGATGGCGCGTTTTGCGCTGTCAGATCGGCAAGCCGAAGCGATTTTAGAATTAAAGTTGCGGCATTTGGCCAAGCTGGAAGAGATGAATATTCGCGCCGAGCAAGATGAACTCAGTAAAGAGCGTGATTATCTGCAAGGTGTGCTCGGTGATGCTGCGCAGTTAACGGCATTGATCAAATCTGAGATCCTGGCCGATGCCGCCAAATATGGCGATGAGCGTCGTAGCCCATTGGTGATGCGCGAAGAAGCCAAGGCGCTGACCGAAAAAGAATTATTACCAAGCGAAGCTGTGACGGTGGTACTGTCGGAAAAAGGCTGGGTGCGCTGTGGTAAAGGTCATGACGTGGATGGTCAGAGCTTGCAATACAAAGCCGGGGATGGCTTTAAAGCGGCGGCGATTGGTCGGAGTAATCAGATGGTGGCCTTTATCGAAAGCAGCGGCCGTAGTTATTCGGTGGAGGCGCATGAATTGCCCTCCGCTCGTGGGCAAGGTGAGCCGCTCAGTGGTCGATTCAGTACCACGCCAGGTGCGACCTTTGAGCATTTGTTGATGGCTGAGCCATCGCAGCCGTTATTGATGGCGTCTGATGCGGGTTATGGGTTTGTGGCGAGTTTTGATGACCTGATCAGCCGCACCAAGACCGGTAAAGTCGTATTGAGTTTGCCAGATGGCGCCCAAGTGCTTCCGCCAGTCCCTATTAAGGATCCTGCGACAGATTTAGTGGTTGCCATCTCGAATGAAGGCCGGATGTTGGTATTCCCTGTTTCAGAACTTCCACAGCTGAGTAAAGGCAAGGGCAATAAAATCCTGTCGATCCCATCGGCACGGGTGGCCAACCGTGAGGAGTTTTTACGGCAATTAACGGTGGTACCTGCGGACACGGGCATCACACTGATTGCTGGCAAACGCAAGATGGCAATTAAAGCCTCTGATTTGGCGCATTACATCGGTGAACGTGGTCGGCGTGGCAATAAGCTTCCTCGAGGCTTACAGCGCATCGACGGTGTTTTAGTCGGTGAGCAAGAGTAAGCAATTCAGAGGGATGGCAAGGAAGCGTTGCACACAAAGATGTGTTGACGAGCGTGACCTTGCCGTTGCCGCGATATGGCGGTTAAAAGCCAGTTAGCCGCTTAGGCTAAAATTTTGATGAAAGAGCTAGGTCAATTTCAGGTCAATTTCAGGTCAACGTCAGGTCAGATAGAAGCCGCCGCCTCATACGTGGCTAGATTTATTTTACAGATCAAACCAGCGCTGGGTGCAACTCAGGCTATACTAGCCGCCACTATTTGATGAGGTGCGGTTGTGTTAGCGTTCATTCGTTTGTTATTAGTCGTTGTTTTTATCATTTTCTCAGCAATTTTTGGCTTAACAGCTTGTCTGTTGCGGCCATTTCATCGTGATAATGTGCGGTTGGTTTCCAGCTGGTATGCCAAGGCCGCCTGGATTTTTGGTATCTCGGTGGAGATCCGACCAAGTGCTGCTGCACAAGCCGCCATGCCCTGTGTGTTTGTGGCCAATCACCAAAACAATTACGATTTGTTTACCATCAGCGGCGCCTTGATTTCAGGCACTGTGACCATTGGTAAGCAGAGCCTGAAATGGATCCCATTTTTTGGTCAACTGTATTGGCTTAGTGGCAATATTTTGATCGACCGGCAGAATAAATCCAAAGCGGTTGGTGCCATGCAAGGTGCCGTCACACGCATTAAAAATGACGGCTTATCGGTCTGGGTGTTTCCGGAAGGTACGCGCAGTTACGGCCGTGGTTTATTGCCATTTAAAACCGGAGCGTTTCATATTGCCCAGCAAGCGGGCGTGCCCATAGTACCGATTTGCATGAGTCAAACGCATGGCAAAATTAAGCTCAATCGCTGGAATAACGGTAAAGTGATTATTACCTATTTGCCGCCGATTATGCCGGACGAGATGGCGGTTTCGGCGCGTGATGCGGCGGCACATATTCACCAATTGATGGCGGATGAAATAGCACGCTTGGATACAGAATTAGCGGCAAGTACGTCAATGTCATAATTTTTATTCCGTGTTAGCGCCAAACCAGACTAAAATGCTGGCATTCGAATGTATATATGTCTGATCGCCAACCCAGAAGGATAATCCCATGATTGCTGCCGCAACAAATGAATGGCAAGAATTTACCGAAGATACTATCAATGCACTGCTGGAAGATGGCAGCGATCCTGATGCGGAATACACCATCGAACATCATTTTTATCATCAAGATTTTGCCACCTTAGAAAAACTTGCGGTGGAAGTTTTCAAATTAGGCTTTGAAGTGACCGATGCCGAAGAAGTCGAGTTTGAAGATGGTGGCAATGCCTGGGTATTTGATGCGATCCGTGAACAGTCGTTGGATGCGGCCAGTATCACTGCCGATGCCATTAAATTAGCTGCCATTGCGGCAAAATTTGGCATTGAATACGATGGTTGGGGCACCTACTTTGAAGACGGTGAAGACTTCGAAGACGACGAAGAGTAGCCTGAAGCGTAACCGCAATGGCCACTGATGTTGTGGTGTAGTCAAACATTACAACTGCAAGCGTCACAACAACCATACCTAGCAGCATGGCTGTCGTCATGTTCAATACGGTAGCAGCTTTGCTTATGGTGTTGGCCAAAACCAGGATTTACTGCCTATGACGAATGGTTTGACTGTAGGATTAGCGCGGCTGTTATCGAGGTTCAGTCGTCCATCATCGAGATAGCGAATAAGTTTTGGCCACTGGTTTTGTGTGCAGGAAATAGTTTTGCCTAAGTACTTTCTTTAGGTGTACTAGTGTGATTACCAAGGGATACCGACGGTATAAGTACCAAACGATTTCGACGTAATCACACTATCAATGTTGTCTGGTTTCAGCACGTTTTGTGAACCGTAACGCAGTGGTATTCATATTTCCCCTTAGCCAGATACTGCTAACGCCGCTAGCATCTATGTCAACCTTTCTTTCAGATCTGAGCAGCCTTGATACTTTGGCTTGTTCCATGTGCGGGTTAGCTAGTGAAAATTCGATGACGATTTCCTCAATTGCTCTAGCTGTACGATTTTATGCTCAAGATATTCATAAGGATGCGCGAGTAGCGCTTTGAGTCGGCGTTTTTCAAGCCAAATGAATAAGCAACTTAAGTACTTAAGAATATACGTATGAATAAAAATTTATGTTTATAAAAACAAAATTATTTACATATGTGAGGATTATTCGCAACTATGTGTAGTTCTGAACGGTTAATTTGACGAGTAGTTGTGTATGCATATTTTGCTGCTAGCTATAAAATACACCATTTAAAGAGTTTCAAATGAAGAATAAAAATAGTGGCATACGTATGTCAGAATTATTTTCGATTTTCACGATTATCTTATTGCTATTTAATTCAGCGCAAGGAGCTTCATTTAATTCATTACCTTCCTCATTTTCCAATAGCAAATATCTAATACGTCAGAATGACTGCTTTACTAAGGATAAAGCTGAGTATGAAACTTGGATTTCAAATGTTTCTGTCAAGGATAGACTAGACATAATAAAACATATTTCAAAAGAGCGATTCGAGCACTACAAAAATAATTTAGAGTGTTATGAATTTATATATAAGGTGTCTGATATTTATGTTAAAGGCTATCTTGTAAAACCAAAAGTCAAAATATATTTTAAAAAACATCCCGTCATAATATTTAATAGAGGCGGAAATGACATTCGACAGCATACTTTAAAGTTTTCCTCTTTGTTTCAATATCATATGTATTTAGCTGCGCACGGTTACATTGTAATTTCTAGTCAGTACCGAGGGGCCGACGTATGGCCAGAAGCAGTAAGTTTTGACACAGGTCGTGATGAATTTGGAGGCAAAGATTTAGCCGATGTTCTGGGGTTGTATCCGCTGATCGATGGTATGGCTGATGCTGATAAAAATAGAATCGGCATGTTTGGATGGAGTCGCGGTGGAATGATGACTTACTTAGCGTTGAAAGAAAGCTCCAGAATTAAAGCTGCTGCAGTAGGCGGGGCACCCACGGATCTTATTGATCAAATAAAATACCGACCGGAAATGGAACAGTTTGTATTTAATCGATTAATCCCTAGTTATCGTGCCAATAGAAAAAAAGAACTAGAAAATAGGTCCGTTATCTATTGGCCTGAAAAGCTCAAAACGCGAACACCTATTTTGATGATTCATGGCGGATCCGATAAGCAGGTGCGAGTCAGCGATTCAATAAGGTTGGCAGAGAAATTAAAAAAAATAAAACATCCACATAAGCTTTTGATTGTACCGAATGCTTCGCACGGAATCAGTGAAGATCGTAATAAAATAATCACTGAAGTTACTGATTGGTTTGACAAAAACTTGTAAAGGCAGTTTAAGGCTGTGGGGTGTGAGAGGACGGCGGGAGTAATCCCGCCTCCTATTCGATTATTATTTGGTGGTCTTAGCACATCAAGCGCACCATGGTGCGCATTACACCCACGCCATGGCTATAAAGCCAAAGAAGGCGATGGTAGCCGCTATCAAGCAGTATGGTAGCTGAGTTAAGCCATGCGACATCAGATCGCAGCCTGAGCCTTGCGCGGCCAATACCGTCGAGTCGCTGTAGAAACAAGCTTGCGAGCCAAAAGATGCCGCCGATAACAATGCACCAATGACCAGTGGAATATCCGCATTGACCGCCGTGGCCAGAGGCATCACGATGGGGATTGAGACAGCGAAAATACCCCATGATGAACCAGTGGCAAAGGATAAAATAGCCATACAGACAAATACCAGTGCCGGTAACATAGTGGCATTCATGTAGGGGGTCATATTTTCAATGACATACTGTGGTAACAGCATTTTGTCGCAGACATCTTTGAAAATAAACGCAGCGATCACCGTGCTGATGGCCGGCAACATACTTTTAAAGCCATTCATCATCACATCCATCATTTCGTTGATGGTCATCAAACGCTGGGCAAAATAGTACGCCATCGTGAACAGCAGCGTAGCGATGACGCCTTTGAGGACATCGATATCGAAGTAAATGGTAAAGCCAATCAGCATCAGCATGGGCACGACAAAGTTGTGTAACTTGCCTTGCTTATTGCTGTGTTCAAATTCATCTTCGACCGCGCGTACGGCGTATTCATCGCTGGTGTGGTGCGGCATAGGAGCATGATGGCTGGTGGCCGTTTGTACCACTTTTTGCCGGCCAATTTCCAATTCACAGTCGATGGGGGTGCCATTTTGCATCGCTAATTCGGCTTTTTTCATTGGACCAAGGGCGGGGATAAACTTTAACGCCACCAACATCACAACCGTAATAGCGACCCAAGGGTAAAACATATAAGGAATGGCATCGATATAGACCTCAATCCCTTTGCCTTTTTCCGCGATACCATTGTCGACCAATAAGCCGCCGAAAAATACCGCCCAGGTCGAAATTGGGATAATCACGCAAATAGGGGCTGCGGTTGAGTCGACGATATAGGCCAGCATCTGCCGCGACACTTTGTATTTATCGGTAACGCGCTTCATGGCCTCACCGACGGATAGCGCATTTAAATAATCATCGATAAAAATCAAGCAACCTAATACAAAGGTCATAAATTGAGATGAGCGTGGGCCTTTTGCCACTTGTGCGCCAAAACGGCCGAACGCCAAAGCACCGCCGGTATGGATCAGCAAGCTAATCAAGGCACCAAAACCACCACAGACCAAGATTAACCAGCCAATGGTTTCATCCTGCATCACTTTGAGAGAGATTTCGGCAAAATTAGTTAATGAGTCGATGGGCGACAGCAGCAGTAAGCCCGCCACAGCACCAACAACAAGGGCCAAAATAGGCCGTTTTAGCCAGATCGCCACCGCCATCACAACAATAGGTGGGATCAAACTTAACGCACTGGGTGAATCCATCAGGGGTTCCTTACAAAAAACGCCAGGTGACTGGTTGTGTTACACCACGATAACAAAATGAGTCATCGTCTGATTTCACTCGGGCTTTGGCAGATTGTGGCCTGCGGGCCTTTGTAGTTTTGAGTTTTATTCCGGTATTTTCTCGCATATCGCAGGAAAATTGCGGCCGGATATGATAACAAATATTCAATTTGCTTCAATGCTTGCGTGTGGCCGTTTGGGCGGTAATTTTTGCAGTCACTTTTGTTGTGCGTAGTGGCGATTTTGTCGCGAAGGATGGTGGTAAGGGATGGTGGTAAGGGATGGTGGTAAGGGATGGTTGTAAGGGATGGTTGTGAGAGAGCGTGTTAAGAGAGCGTAGTGATGAATGCTGTATCGGCAATAGTGGGCTTGGTATGAGCGCTGCCAGCGCAGGGCTCATACCATCACCTATAACAGAACATTGAACCGCGAAACGACAATCTCAACGACATCCTCAACGACAACCATATCATCCAGGTGCATAACGGGTTGTCGTTGAAAGGCGATGTCACATCAAATGACATCCGATCGCATCACAATGCAGCGATCTGTGCCTGCTGCGCGGTTAACTTGGCGATAGCGGCGTGCGCATCAGCCAGTTTTTCCCGCTCTTTGGTCAGCACCGCTTCAGGCGCTTTGGCCACAAAGCCTTCGTTGGCCAGTTTGGCTTCGACGCGTGCCGCCTCTTGCTGCAGTTTTTCCAGTTGTTTGCTGATCCGGCTCAGTTCTGCATCTTTATCGATGAGACCTGCCATAGGGATCAGTAAATCCATTGCCCCCAATAACTGAGTGGCACTGGCTGGCGCGGTATCGCTGGCGCTTAACACCTGAATGCTGTCTAACTTGGCTAAGTTCAGCAGCAGTGCTTGGTTTTGCGCTAAGCGGCGTTCATCATCCGCACTCAGGTTACGCAGTAATACCGGTAAAGGTTTCGTCGGAGCAATATCCATTTCGCCACGAATATTCCGGATCGCCAGAATAAAACCTTTCACCCACTCGATGTCTGCTTGCGCTTCAGGTTTGATCAAGCTGGCATCCACCGCAGGATACGGCTGATTCATAATGCTCACATCCGCATTCACGACTTTGCCGGTTAATGGCGCTACTTTTTGCCAAATTTCTTCAGTGATAAATGGCATGATAGGGTGCATTAAACGCAGCAGCGATTCCAATACCGTGACCAAGGTATGACGAGTACCGCGCTGCTGGTCGTCATTGCCTTTAAACAGCACGGGTTTGGTTAACTCTAAATACCAATCGCAGAACTGGTTCCACGTGAATTCATACAGCGTATTGGCGGCCATATCAAAACGATAGCTATCCAGATAATGGCGGAACTGCTTAACGGTTTCTTGGTACTGACTGAGGATCCAGTGGTCAGCCAGTGACAAACTTAAGGTACCGCCTTGGCTGCCGGTATCTTTGCCATCGGTCATCATCATGACATAGCGGCTGGCATTCCATAACTTATTGACGAAGTTACGGTATCCTTCCAGACGCTTCATATCCCAATTGATATCACGGCCCGTGGATGCCAAGGCCGCAAGCGTAAAGCGCAGCGCATCGGTGCCTGAGGCTTCAATACCTTCGGGGAATTGCTTTTTGGTTTGATTGGCAATTTTCTCGGCCAGTTGGGGCTGCATCATATTGCTGGTGCGTTTGGCCAATAAATCATCCAGGCTAATGCCGTCAATCATATCCAGTGGATCGATGACGTTCCCTTTAGATTTTGACATTTTATCGCCATTTTCATCGCGAATAAGCCCGGTGACATATACCGTTTTGAATGGAACTTGCGGTTTCCCGTCCGCGTCTTTGATGAAGTGCATGGTCATCATGATCATGCGCGCCACCCAGAAGAAGATGATGTCAAAACCCGTCACCAGCACGTCGGTTGGATGGAAGGTTTTTAAGTCGTCGGTTTGTTCTGGCCAGCCCAAGGTAGAGAAGGTCCACAGTGCCGAAGAGAACCAGGTATCCAACACGTCGTTGTCTTGGCGCAGCGCCACATCGGCGGCAATACCGTACTGCTGACGGACTTCCGCTTCGCTGCGGCCCACATAGACATTACCCTGATTGTCGTACCACGCAGGGATGCGATGGCCCCACCACAATTGGCGTGAAATACACCAGTCTTGGATATCGCGCATCCAGCTGTAATACATGTTTTCGTATTGTTTAGGTACGAACTGAATATCGCCATTTTCGACCGCTTCGATGGCAGTTTTCGCCATAGGTGCCACCCGCACATACCATTGGTCCGTTAACAGCGGTTCAATCACCACGCCAGAACGATCGCCATAGGGCAGGGTGTTATTTAGCTCTTCGATTTTTTCTAGCAGGCCTGCCGCATCAAAGGCGCTGATAATGGCTTTGCGGGCGGCATACCGATCAAGCCCGGCCAGCTCAGCAGGTATAGCGGCGGTCATGCTTGGATGCGCTTCGCCATTGGTCTGGAAGCATTCGCCTTGCGCGGCAATAGTGGCATCTGGGGTCATGACGTTGATCATCGGTAACTGATGACGTTTACCCACTTCATAGTCATTAAAATCGTGCGCAGGGGTGATTTTTACGCAGCCCGAGCCTTTGTCTTTGTCGGCGTGCTCATCGGCAATAATTGGAATACGACGATTGACCAATGGTAAGTCGATAAATTTACCAATCAACGCCTGATAGCGTTCATCTTCAGGGTTCACCGCGACAGCCGTATCACCCAGCATGGTTTCTGGCCGTGTGGTGGCGACCACAATGTAGGTTTTGCCATCGGCGGTGGTGATGCCATCGGCCAATGGATAACGCAGATGCCAGAAGTGACCTTTTTGCTCTTTGTTTTCTACTTCTAAGTCGGAGATGGCGGTGTGTAGCTTCGGATCCCAGTTCACCAAGCGCTTGCCTCGGTAAATCAAATCGTCTTGATATAACCGAACAAAAACTTCCTGCACGGCGTTGGATAAGCCGTCATCCATGGTAAAACGTTCTTTGTCCCAATCCACCGAGTTGCCTAAACGACGCATTTGCGAGGTAATAGTGCCGCCGGACTGAGCTTTCCATTCCCAAACTTTTTCGATAAAGGCGTCACGGCCGAGAGCATGCCGATCCGGCTGGCCTTCGGCGGCTAATTTACGCTCTACCACCATTTGGGTAGCGATACCGGCGTGGTCGGTACCGACTTGCCATAACGTGTTTTTGCCTTGCATACGCTGATAACGCGTTAATGCATCCATGATCGTTTGCTGGAAGGCATGGCCCATATGCAGGCTACCGGTCACATTCGGTGGCGGGATCATGATGCAATAGGCACCCTGCTCAGTCGCGCCTGATGGCTTAAAATAGCCTTTGCTTTCCCAGGCGTGGTACATCGCCTGTTCGATTTGACTTGGATTAAATGTCTTTTCCATGGTTCGACCCTATGTCAGCCAGCTTGTATGGTTTCGGGGCTGAACCCCAACTGGCGATAATGTTTAAAGCGTTGCCGCGCCATAGCTTTCGCAGCCTCATCGGTCGGCACAAATTCAATAATCTGTTGAAAATTCTTATAAAAGGGCGGTACTACAGGGCTTAGGTTAAGCAACACCGAGCGGCCGGAGCGCGGGGGTAACCAGCTAATTTCGACTGGAGCGCCACGGGCAGGCCCTTCACCGACCAGGTTATGGGGTACAAACCGGTCGGCATCAAAGCGCCATAATACCTCATCCAGCAGTTCGGCGTCTTGCTGATTTGCGCAATAGACAAAGACGCGTTGATCGGCGCGGTAGAGATCCGCACAGAGCTGACAGGCTAAAGTAAAATGAGCTGGCGGTTGCCCGGCCAGCTCAGTTTGCGATAGCACATAAAATTGAATGTGCATGTGTCGCGTATTCCGCTTGTTGCTGCGCACGATCGAGCGCGCAGAAATTTAACTTTCCGGGTGATGACCGGCGCGGTTGATTAAAAACTGCGTCAGTAATGCCACCGGCCGACCGGTGGCGCCTTTGTCTTTGCCACCACTGCGCCAGGCGGTACCGGCAATGTCCAAATGTGCCCAATTGTACTTGCGAGTAAAGCGTGACAAGAAACACGCAGCTGTGATGGTTCCAGCGGCACGCCCCCCCAAGTTACTAAAGTCGGCAAAGGCACTTTCGAGTTGATCTTGATAATCATCCCACAGCGGCAAGCGCCAAGCACGGTCGCCGCTTTGCTCAGAGGCGTTCATCAGCTCGTGTGCTAATGGGTTGTGATTACTCAGCAAACCTGAAGCATGTTTACCCAGGGCGACCACGCAAGCGCCGGTTAAGGTCGCCACATCGATCACCACTTCGGGATCAAACCGCTCGACATAGGTCAGCGCATCACACAGCACCAAACGGCCTTCGGCATCGGTATTCAGCACTTCGACCGTTTGGCCAGACATGGTGGTCAGGATATCGCCTGGGCGATAGGCACGCCCATCGGGCATGTTTTCTGCCGCCGCTAACACCCCGATAATATTCAGCGGTAAGCCTAAACTGATGGCCGCTTGCATCACGCCAAGCACGGAAGCTGCGCCACACATATCGTATTTCATCTCATCCATGGCATCGGATGGCTTAATGCTGATACCGCCGGTATCAAACGTCAGGCCTTTCCCCACCAACACGATAGGTGCGCTTTGTTCGTGATGCGCGTTGTTATCGCCGCTGCCTGTGGCGCCTTTATAATGGATCACCGCCATTTGCGGTGGGTTTTCCGAGCCACGGCCCACCGCCAAGTATGAATTCATGCCAAGTTTTTGCATGTGTTCGGCGTCGACCAGCTCAATACTGACTTTGTCGGACATTTCGGTCAGTTTAAGGCTTTGCTCCGTTAACCACACCGGCGTACAGATGTTTGGCGGCATATTGCTAACATCTTTGGCGCGTTTGATGCCGGACGCCACCGCTAAGCCATGCTCCACCGCTTTTTCGCCGATGGTTAAGTCGCGACGCGTTGGCACGTTAAAGACGATCTTGCGCAGCGGTCGGCGTGTTTCGTCTTTTTTACTCTTGAGCTTATCAAACACATACAAGCAATCTTGCGTGGTTTCCACCGCGTGGCGGACTTTCCAATAGGTATCACGGCCTTTGACGTGCAATTCCGATAAAAAGCACACGGCTTCCATCGAGCCGGTTTCATTGAGCGTGCTGATGGTTTTGGCGATAATTTGGCGGTATTGCCGCTCATCCAATTCGCGTTCTTTGCCACAGCCAACCAACAATACGCGCTCACTGAGCACGTTTGGGACATGGTGTAACAATAACATTTGGCCGGGTTTGCCTTCTAAATCGCCGCGACGCAGTAAATTACTGATATAACCTTCACTGATTTTATCCAGCTGTTCGGCGACCGCCGACAACCGGCGAGGCTCGTAAACGCCGACAACAATGCAGGCACTGCGTTGTTTTTCCGGACTTCCGCTTTTAACGCTGAACTCCATGTGAACTCCTGATTCTAAACAGAGGCAAAAAGTGGATCTGAGCTTACTGCAGCCAGTAGGGGGGCCGTCAATAAAAAAGCTCGGATTTCATCGTACTTTCGTTGATAATAATTGCAATAAATTTGCAGTTTACTTAAAAATCGTCAGCCTGCCAGTAAAAAGACTGGTTTTTAGGGGGCCATTTGATTGTTTTTCGTTATTTGACGGGCGAAGTCTTGAAGTCGCAATTCGCGGTTTTTCTGATTTTGATCACCATTATTGTCAGCCAACGCTTTGTAAAAATACTGGCAGATGCCTCTGAGGGCGAAATTGCCGGCCAACTGGTGTTAACGCTGGTTGCGCTAAAGCTACCGCAGTTGGCGATGCTGATTTTACCGCTGGCTGCGTTTTTGGGCGTACTGATTGCCTATGGCCGCATTTATGCCGACAGCGAAATGACGGTATTGCATGCCACCGGCAGCAGTGAGCTGAAAATTACCGCGCAAACCTTGTTGCTATCGCTGTTGGTGATGGCGATGGCCGCCGGTTTGACGCTCAAGCTTAGCCCATGGGCCAGCGATCGAGAGTATCAGTTATTGGAAAAAGCCGATGCCGATGCGGGGTTGGCCACGCTGATCCCGGGTAGTTTCAAATATACATCCAATGGCAAAGCGGTGGTGTTTGTGCAGGACATGAGCCGGGATGGTACTGAACTGTCGAAAGTATTTTTGGCACAAATCCCCACCGACGCCAAAGGCACAGCCTCGGTGGTGTACGCGCAGTCGGGGCGCGTCAGTGAAGATTCGCAAGGTGCACAGTGGTTAACCCTGGGCAATGGTCGGCGTTATGCCGGCGAAATCAGCCAGCCGGCCTATGAAATTACCGAATTTGGCCGTTATGAAATCCAAATTCGTGAACAGCAAGTGGAGCAGCGGCGACGTAAACTCACCAGTTTGTCGACCGAGGAGCTGTGGCAGCAGCAAAGTGCCGAAGCCAGTGCCGAGTGGCAATGGCGTTTGGCCATTCCGTTATCGGTGCCGCTGCTGATGCTGGCGGCGGTGCCGCTTAGCCGGGTGAATCCACGGCAAGGTAAGTTTGGCCGCTTGTTGCCTTCGATTGCGCTGTTTTTGTTGTATTACATTTTGCTGATTGTATGCCGCTCGGCGTTGCAAAGTGAAAAAATTCCGGTCTGGTTGGGGCTGTGGTGGGTGCATATTGCGATGTTGTTGTTTGCGCTTGGCTTGCTGCTGCAAAACACGCAATGGATGTTGCGATTAAAAGCGCGTTGGTCAGGCCGGTTGGCCCAGCACGCCGTAGGTGCGCGAGGCGATCATGCTTAAGATTTTAGATGTGTATATTGGCCGCACTATTTTGGCCACAACCGCTTTGACTGTGACGGTATTGGTCGCGTTATCGGGCATGTTTCGGTTTATCGATCAATTGCGTTCGATTGACCGTGGCGATTACACCGTACTTACAGCGGCGCTATTTAGCTTGTTTTCGCTGCCCAGTGATTTAGTGATGTTTTTTCCGATTGCCACCTTGATTGGGGGCCTGATTGGCCTTGGCATGCTGGCCAATAACAGCGAACTGGTGGTGATGCAGGCGGCGGGCATGTCGCGGCTGCAAATCATTGGTTCGGTGATGAAAACGGCCTTGCTGATGATGTTATTGGTGATGGCGGTAGGCGAATGGGTGGCGCCACCGAGCGAGCGTTTTGCCCGCGAGTTACGTGCCAAGGCATTGTCGGGCGGTAATTTAATCGCCGCGCAGCAAGGCGTATGGGCCAAAGATGGCGCCGATTTTGTGAACATTCGCCAAGTCTCGGACAATGGCCAACTGCAGGATGTCACCATTTATGAATTTGGTGATGAATTGGCGCTACAAGGCATTACCACCGCTAAAACGGCGGAATTTGTGCAAGGGATTTGGCTGTTGAACCATGTCAATCGGCTGAGTTTTCGCGATGCTCGCGTCGAGCAGCATCAGTGGCCACAGCAGCGTTGGCGCTCAGGTTTAACGCCCGACAAACTGGGCGTGGTGTCGGTGCGGCCTGAATTGCTGTCGGTGCAAGGCCTGAATGAGTATCTCGATTACTTAGAACAAAACCAGCAAGATAGCAGCCGCTACCAACTGGCGTTTTGGCGCAAGGTGTTGCAGCCACTCACCATTATTGCCATGTTGTTAACCGCACTGTCTTTTATTTTCGGTCCGCTACGTAGTGTGACTATGGCGGCGCGGGTGCTGATGGGGATCTTGACCGGCTTTATTTTTTGGGTCAGTAATGAAGTCTTTGGGCCTGTGGCGCTGGTGTATCAGTTACCGCCAATGTTTGGCGCTGTCATGCCGTCGGCGTTGTTTATTGTGGGCTCGATTTACTTGTTGAAAAAGCGTTAAACTCGCCGTGTAATGGTGAGGTGCGTGCAGTATAGCCGCGTGAGCATGGCCAAAAGGTGTATATGAATTCAGCTTCTCTTCGTCAAATGAATGCCGATGCCTTGGCGCGTTTTCAGCCATTTTTGCATCACGCCTTGGCGGATGATTACCGCATGTTGGCCATGGTCAAAATGTCCGATGTGCTGCAAGCCAAATTAGAACCTAGCCAGCGGTTGGCATTTGATGTGGTGGAGTTGGCGCGGCAACAATTTGATTTTGTGCTGGTGAACCCGAATGATTTTAGCGTGGTATTGGCGATTGATGTCACAGATCCAAGCCACGATGCGCCCAGTTCACTCGCAGCGATGGGCGCCGCGCATTCCACACCTCTGACCGCGCAGCAACTGGCAGCTCAGCAAGCCTATGTGCAAAGCATGATGTTTAAAGCGTCGTTTTGTAAGCAAGTGAATTTGCCCTTGCTGCTATTGCCATTTGCCGATGTGATTAAAGCTGTCGCGCAGGATGTGACAGCCAGCCCTGCGGCAACCTCGGCTCCCCCTGCAATGGCGGCGGATGACAACCCCGCGCCAGCCTTTGCGCCGCACAGTTCCCTTGACGAACATGCGCCTCGGTTAACCCCAGCCTTGTTGCGGCAAAAAATTGATGCGGCTATCGCGGCAGCGCAAGATGCACAGCCGCAGTGGCCATTGCAGCAACGGGCGCAGCCTTATCGCAGTAAACAAAAAACCAGTGTTGCCGCCATGAAAGCGCAGGATGGTGGCGCGGCGGGGGAGGCAGCCACTCGGCAAAGCTATCATCAAAGCTATGCACAAAAAGCCGCCTTGTTACGGCAGCGACTGGCCTATGGTTATAGCGCTGGCGCTTTGCAGCTGACAAAACAATGGTTATGGTCGCGCCAAGCGCTGGCATTAAAAGGTGGTTTGCTGTTGGCGGTGTCCATATTGCTGATTAGTGCGTTACGCTACAACACTGAGGTGCCATCGGCAGCGCTGGCGCCCACCACCGCTGCGGCCTTGGCCCCTGCGCTTGCGCCACAGGCAGCGCCAACTTCAGTGCCAACTTCTGCTGTCATCCCCGGCATTGCGCTCGAAGGGCAGGGCGACTCGGCCGCTAATTCCGTCGGTGCCTCCGCCAGTAACGCCGTGGGCACTACAGCGAATATGGCAGCACCGCGAGATCAGTCATCCCCGCTGGGTGAGTCATCTCAGTCAGACGACACTACACCGGCATCGAGCGTTACGGTTGCCCAGCTCAGTGATAACGCTAAAAACAGTGATAACGCTAAAAAGAGCGAAAACGCCCAGCAGAGCGAAGACGCAACCGCGGCTGCCCAAACCGCCGCGAGCAACAGTGCAACAAAAGGCAGCACCGCGCGCGCAAGCCTTAGCAACGCACAAGATAACACCTACTGGAAAATTCAACCCTCACAAGCCCCTGCGGTCGACCCCGTAATTACCGCACAGCAAGTTTGTGCCTTTCGCCAATCGGAATACAGTGGCCTTAGCAATAAGCAAAACAAACGTTTGATGGATCGCGATTGCTCCTTTGCCAAAGCACTAGCGGCGGAGCGGGCGCAGCAAAAACAAAGTAATGCGACAGGCAACGACGAGCGTTCACGCCCTTGATTGACCTGCTTGGCCTTCATAAAAGATCCCAGCGATACATCCAAAGGCGGCGCAAAAAATTTTAGTTACGTCACTGTGTTAAATGATGAGCCCAATGCTATCGAGCGCTAGCGTTGGGCAGGTGTCATGTCAGTTTGTACTATTAGCGCGCAGTTTTATGCAAGTTTAAGGCTTCACTTTGTGCTTTGGTCAACAGTACCACCTGGGTGTTTGAAAGCTGGCACTGCAGAGTTTGCTTTTGCTTGTAGCGCACTAGGATCCACAAGGTGCCAAGCCCGGCCAAGGCCGTGACTAAGCGGATCAAGCCTTGGCGCAGGGTAATGGCTTGGCCATCGGTTTGCACCACCAATAGCCGCCAGGCGCGCATGCCCAGAGTTTGGCCACCTTTGAGCCAAAAATACAAATAAAACCACAACACCACCGCCACCATATAAAGTTGGAACCAAATGGCGTGTGCTTGCACATAAGCGGCCGTATCGACATAACCTTGCAGCGAAATCAGCCCAGTCGCGGCTAATGCTGTCACCAGGCCTACCGCCAATGCCATGGCAAACATCAAGATCGCCACCAACGTCATGCCATCGTACAGCATGGCGCCTAAACGTCGCCATAAACCAGCTCGCGGAGCCTGTCGATAATCCTGCCCATCGGCAGGCACAGAGTTGGCATTGGGTTGGGACGAGGGATGAGAAGATGATTGAGACTGCGTCATAAAACCTGCATTTAGCGAAAATTACCAAAAGGGGCGTAAGCCCCAACCATAGTCGTGTTCACTACGTTTGTTGCGGTAGCTGTTCGCAACACACGCAACACACGCAACAAAGCAACCATGCACAATGGCGCAAGTCTAGCACGCAGCCCCCACACAGAAAACCATGCACACCGCAGCAAGACCGACATTTGCCCGTAAACTGCTTTAATTTTGCGCAAACAAACCAAATGACAAAATTTTTACTTGCATCAATAGATTGCCTTTGTATAATGACGGCGTTTACCCCAAAATACTCCCCTAATGCCTAGGTGGCGAAATCGGTAGACGCAGCGGATTCAAAATGCAATGCGTTTAGTGATAAAAGTGTGGTAAATAGCTGATTTTAAAATGAATTTATTTTAATTCTTCTTGAAAAAAGCGTGTAAAGTCGTGTAAAGTTGTAAAGCTTAGGCTCTTGATGCCGGAGTGGCGAAATCGGTAGACGCAGCGGATAAACCTTAAGTGGTAAGCGTCTGAAGGCCGAAAGGTTCTGAAAAAAATAACGAGTCCCGCTTGTTGGAAACGACAAGATGAAAATTGGGTGAATTGCTGGGAAGTTTGGAAACAAATAATCAGCAGCCAAGTCCACAGAGTGGAAAGGTTCAGAGACTACCTGTGCTGTTGCGAGACGGTTGAAATTACAGGAATTAGCTAGTAGTAATGCACTAGTGAAAAAGCGCCCAACCCTTAACAGGTTAAGCTGAAGGTGATGATATAGTCCAAGTGATTGTCAAAATCCGCCGCCCTTGCGGGTGTGCCGGTTCGAGTCCGGCCTCCGGCACCAAACTAAGTCCTTGCATGCAAGGACTTTTTTGTTTGTGCAATAAAGTACTTCAAATTTTCTTCGTTAAATCCTTCTTAGTTTTTTTCAAATCATCTTCATCCGAGTTTCTTAGGTAATCATCAAGTTCGCCTTTTTCAGTCGCACCTATCAGTATCTGCAGTACATTCGGTAGCTCAGCGAACGTACCTACATCGATAGTTGGCATGTTTGGTTGTAGTTCCAGCACTTTTCCGCCAAGTTTAATCTCAAGATAGAAATGCTGATTATTGTCAAAGTACCAAGGCCGTATTTTGCGTGGTACTTGAGTCGTTATTTTCTCTCCAGATACAGGATCTTTGACTGTTTTCTGTTTAAAAGCACTAAAAGGCTGATTCGCTAGCTTGGCATTTACCATTGCTAACTGTTCTTCTAGCCGTTCAATTAGCTTCATCCGTTTGGCCAAAACTGGCGATTTGACGATTTCAGGACGAGCGATAGCCTTGAGCGAACTCAATAAAGTTGTGGTCATGATGTTTTCCTTTGGCTTAGATAAAGCCGATTTGTGGTTTGATGGCCTTGCGTTTGTTTTCTTCGTTCAACAGTTGCAGTGCTGATGAACGATGGTCTTGTGCTGGCAGAAACTTGATCCGCCGAGCGAGAATTGCAAAATCTCCAACTGTGAGGTTTCGCAGTCTTTCGAGTTGTGATTGCTCTGTGGCAGTGAGCGTTTTAACCGCGAGTAGCTGCTTATATAACTGCTGTACCTGATGCGTTTTCAGGTAATCGCAATCCAATTTGAAATCGAACCTTCGCAGCACTGCTTTATCCAACAAAGAATCAAAGTTGGTTGCAGCAAATAGCGGTTGGGTAAAACACTCCATTTGTGTCAGTAACTCGTTAACCAATTGAATTTCGTACTGATTGGTTAAACGCTCACGACTACTTAGTAGTGAATCGACTTCATCTAGCAGCAATATCTGTTTGTCACGATGCGCGGTCTTGAACAGACGAGCCACATTCTTTTCGCTTTCACCAACGTACTTATCTATGACATCGGAGCATTTCACTCGATTGATATCACGCTGACACTGTTGCGCTAAATAGTGTGCAAATGCCGTTTTGCCAGTACCTGCAGGACCACTGAGTAACACGCGAATAGGTTCATTGCGTTCAATCGCATAACGGATCTGCTCCAGTTCTGCAGCAGGCTGTTTGATGTTTAGCAGTGAGATATTAAAATCAAGCGCTTGCTGATAACTCGGTGCGTCATTCCATAAATCGGCAGCACGTAAGCTCGACTCAACTACATTCATAATGATTTGTTCAGCCTCTTTGCCTTTGCTACCAATGGTTTTAGCGACATGAGCAGCATTGGCTATCAAAGCATGTGATAAGTTGGCGGTCGGCACTAATTGTTGAACAAACTTATTGGATACCTTTAAGCCTGCAAAGGCGTCAGTTGCTAGCGATTGCACCATTTGCCGTGTTGGTTGCGGAAATTCCAGTACCAACTTAAACCTGCGCAAGAAACTCTCTTCGATGCACTCCACATGGTTTGTGATCCAAATACTTGGCACATTGTTCTTTTCCAGTAACCGATGCAGTTGTTCTTTCGAATACTGTAAATCAGCAGATATAAACAGTGATTCACATTCATCGATCAAAAGCATTGATTGGTTATTGGCATTAAGCATCTGATTGATAAACTGCAGATAAGACACACGCTGCTTATCAATCTTTGGTGCGCGCTCATCATCGGTAAACTGACCATCTTTGATACTGACGGCTCTCACTTCAAACAAGTAACGCGATAGATGGTCGGCCAATGCGCGAGCAAACTCAGATTTACCTACACCAGGCGAGCCATAAAACAGCACATTAATACCAGTCAGTTCGGCAAGTACTGCATTTTCCAGATAGTTGCACACCAGATTGCTGTTTATATGCGGAAATTCATTAATCTTAAAGGCTGCAGCATCGCTTGCAATAAGCACAGCAGATAACAGCTGTTCTTTACTGGATATCTTGGTTTTACGTAGCTGCATTCGTAAATGCTCTGGTATCTCCAGATCTGACGGATGCATCAAGTTCATGTCTTTTAGTAGACCAAAGCCAAATAAGGTCTTTACGACTTCGCGTGCTTGGTCAACATCAATGGTCAGTTGTTCACACAGTGAAATCTCCAGCTGATCATGCAGGTCATTCGCTTCAACCGCTGACAAGATATGTCTCAGTGGCGCATGAGCATTAAGTACCAAGATAAATGTCACTAACTCCAATGCATTGGCTGGCAGCGAAAGGCATTCGATTAGAAAGTTTGCGTTGTGCTCAATCAACTGTGTTGATTTAACCGACTTATCCGCAATTGCCAACTTAGCTACACATTCCTCAAAGCTCAGCTTTGAATTACGCAGTGTGCTAATACCAGACAGCCTTGCCAAGCTTGCTCGATGGATGCACTCATCAAGATCAGTGAAGTCTCCACTCTGCAAAACGCCAATAGCATACCTGCAGGCTAAGAACTCAAAGCCTGTTCTTTGTTTTCTGACCATTTTTAAGAGCCTATTCGGTGAAATTGAGCCTATTTGCGGCTTGCTGCATAAAACGCTTATCGCGTTTATCGTAGAGCGTTGTTGTTGATATGCTTGCGTGGCCAGCCATTTGGCGGACGGTGTTTATATCAACGTTTAGTTCAAGTAATCTCGTGATAAATGTTCTTCTAAAATCATGAGGTGAAATGTTTTCTAAGCCAAGTATCGAAGTCGTACTTCTTACAATACGGTAAATGGTTGAACCATCCATATGGGAATTAACATCAACTTCAGTTACTTTTTGAACAAACTTCAAGCAGCCTAATGTTGAATTTTTAAAGGTATCAATCGGTTGCATTACTTGATTTAATTTAGATGTTCTACTTGACCGACTTAAAACGTTACAGAATAGATAACCTGTTGAATTTCCTCTTATCTCAATCCATTTATTTAAAAATGGATGAGTCCAACTTGGTATAAATGCAGAACGGCTCTTATTACCTTTGCCCTTAGCAATAAAAAGAGTGCTTTCGACGATATTAAGATCCTGTATGCGTAAACTAATGATTTCGCTTCTTCGCATACCAGTACTAAGTAAAATAGCTATAATTGATGCATTTCTAATTTCTAGCGTTGATTTCGCTCCTTCAAGGTGATTAAGTAGCTTTGTTGCTTGTTGACTCGTCAATGGTGTTCCATGATGTTCACCACACTTTAAGTTTGGAATACTTTGAATTTGTAGCAACTGCATTTGGTTTACATTACCAACCAATACCGAAACCTTCATCAGTCCTTTAAGTGCAATCATAGCTCGATTGATAGAGCGCGTAGCCATACCAGCAGCTACCATTTGCGAACGGCAATGCATAGCAGACTGGTAGTCCAGAACTTGGATACGCGCAGGAATTTCAGCTTTTGGCCACTGAAGAATGTGACCAATAGTATTAAATTGTGATTGAATGGATTTACGGCTATTGGAAGACAATCTGCCAAGATACAGTGCATAGGCACATGTAGGCATAAAAGTCTCCTTAGATGATATTATTGTACCAAAAATTGCTAGTTTCAAAAAGCAACTTTTTTGACACAGATGGAAAAGTTTAAAAACACTCCAATTATTATTGGTCTAAAAGCCTTAAATTGGGGGGTGACATTACAGATTTAGCTAAATGAATCTGTTGATAGTTTTGAAGCATCTTTGGAAGGTTTAAACCAATCGCCATGCAAAAATCCTATATTGAAAATATCCGCATGAGTAATAAATTTAACCCAAGTTCCCCATTCATTAAGGAAATCGGAGGAATAAATACAAAGCTGAATAGAAAAATAGCTGGCTTGGTAAATCCTGTAGAGCTCTCATATTTTAATAATATTGATCAGATAATCTCGATGCTTAGAGATAAAATTTTAATTTCATACCAAGAAAAATTAATTGAAGCACAGATCCAGCAATTAAGCTTAGAAAAGTTAGATATCGATAAGTGTGAGATTTGCCTGAAAGTTCCGGACGCTCTTATGGATAAAGTATTCTTTTCAGATTATCAAAGCATAGGTAAAGAAAAATCTTCTTTTGAATTTGTGAGTATAAAAGGTAGAAGGGACAGACTAAGCGTAAGTCATTCGAGATCAATTGGTACAATCAATAAAGGTTTTAATAAGAAATCTAACAGGTCGTTTTATACTAAGAAGTATAAAATAATATTGGATGGTGATGACTATCGAAGCGTTGAAATCTATGTGGGTGAGAAACAACACCGAAATAATAAAACGCGTTCTGGCATTGAATATAACGTTGAGATTCATTTCATACCAACGAGATTTACAATAGAACAAATATCATTAATTTTTTCACATATAAAATCAAAGTTTGGTACTCGCCAGTACAAACAAGTGATAGAAAACGCACGAGTGCGAAGACTTGATACTGGCTTCATGTTTCATGGTGTATCTCAGCTATACGGATTCTTGTATACAAATGAGAACAAGTATAAATATGGTGATAGTTATCCTGATTATGATAATACACCTCAGGAAACATCATACATAGGCAGTTTAAAAAACAGCAATATAGTTGCTTATGAGAAAGTGCTGAAGGAATTCAAGTTTTTTGCTACTTATAAAGGTTCATCAATATCTGGTCACGACTATAGTGATCTAGCTGCTAACATTAAAGGTCTTCAGGAGTGGTATAACTCTAGAGTCAGCACTTTCAGAGTGGAGGCGAGACATTACTCTAAACCATTCTTTAAATTGACCCAGTTAAGTAGCATTAATAACCGTCTAGGAAATGTTTTAATCCTAAAGCCAAGATATTTATCATTATTAAAAGATGATGAGCTGCGTGCTTTGATTAACGATAAAAGTCTCTATAAAAGAGTACAAATGTTGTCTTTGATAAGATCAAGAGGCCACTTAGTTGATAGTGATCTTTTTTATTTTTTCGACAAAAGAAAGTTAAAAAAGTCACATGTCAAATTGCTTCGACAGTTTGTCAAAGTTATCTTGGAGCCTGCAAATTATTTCGATGCACCGTTCATAGAATACAACTACAGTGAGCAAGCATTGAAGTGTAAGAATTATTTAAAGAGGATTGCTGCAAAAAGAGTAATTGAAAACCCAATTGATATCAGCTTTCATAACGATAAAATTGTTTATATAGAAGGCTGTGCGGGAGCTGGTAAAACAACTCTGATATCAGATCAAATTGAAAAGATAAACATAAATAGAAGCTGCAAAGTTCTTGTTTGGACATTTACTAACAAAAGCAAGGACGATATATCAGAAGGAATCACTAGAAGATTTAAGGAAGTCTACTCATCAAACATTGAAATAACCACAATTAGCTCTTGGTGTAGTCAAAATCTAATGAAGACAGGCAAAATTGTCGGAAAAGTTATAGATCAAGACGAATCAATTAAAATTATAAGTAAATTATTCTATGATTGTTTACCAGAATTTGAGTCACTAAAAAAAAGAAAGAGTTTCAAAAAGGTGACACCAGAGAGTATATACAGTGTTATCAGTCATATGAGAAACTTCGAATCTCCTATGCTAGATGACAGTATTAAAAAGGTAAACGAGCATCTATTACCCTTTTCTAAGCTAATTGAGCATGTTTATTTAAAGTATGAAGACTTTAAGAAAGCAAACCTAAGGCAGGACTTCGACGGACTCATAGAACTTGTCAGTAACAAACTGAAATCTGTGACCAACATGAAAAGATTCATGGGTTCTGTTCAGTATCTATTCGTTGATGAAGTTCAAGATCTCAACAGCCGACAATGGGATATTTTGAGATCAATTAGTCAGTTTGGCATCAAGATTATGGTTGTTGGCGATCCTGCACAATCTATGTATCAATTCAGAGGTGCTACTCCACAGAAGCTTTACAATCAAGACCTACAGATCTACAAGCTTGTTATCAATTACCGTTCGACGACGCAGATATGTGCTGTTACAAACGAATACAGGAAAATGATTAGTAACAGACTTAAAAGCGCATACAGCAATAAACGAGAGGGTGATCTGCCACGATTAAAGGTGGAAGATGACATTAATGATGCAATTAAGTGGATAGCATGCGACATAAAGCAGCGTAATATACAGAAAGATGACGTATTTGTTCTGTGCAGATTTAACTCACAGCGAGAAATGGTAGAATTACAGTTCGAAAAAACTTTTGGCAAAAAGCATCGATACAAGATCATGACCTTTCACGCTTCAAAAGGACTTCAAGCTCGCACTGTTTATGTATTAGATCCAAGATTTAAATGGATGGGTTTCACTAACGGCGATGAAGAGCTTTGTAATATGTATGTTGCTTTAAGTCGAGCGGAAGAAAATTTAATTATTGTTAAGTCAGGAACAGCTGTTATTAGCGATACTGACCGACAATATAAAAAAAGAAACTTACTTGACTACCTAGATGACACCTATTTTCAGATAGAGTGATTTTTTGTGGTTACACTGCCGCTTGACGGCAGTGTAGTTGAGCGCAAGCTCAACCTAATTATTGAAGTAATTCCCAGCAACCATGCCCCAACAGACAATTGTAAAACAGATAACATTAAAATTTTCAATATACATTAAGATTCATACTAATCGAATAAGTCTTTTACCTTGTCTATCAGCTTCTCTTCTGCATCCTTGTTCAATGTGTCACACGTCCACAACCCTCGTTTTTCTCTTTCCTTTTTTATTTGTGTTGGGAATAAATTGTTGTAGTTCTCTCTATATTTTTCTAAATGAGAAACCTCTTCAGAAATTTGATCAATTCTATCTTTGATGACATCAATAGGTCCGATTTCTGAACCAATCCACTGTCTTTTTTTCATCTCAGCGACTACATATGTGGTTCCTGCTCCACCAAAAGGATCAAAAACAATATCTCCTTCTTTTGTCGACATTTCAATAATTCTATCAAGAAGCTTAATGGATAACTCATTTGCGCCACGATTCTTATATTTAGCATGTCTAACTGGAGGAATATCATACCAAACATCTGTCATGTTAACGCCTTCTGGATTCATTTTTTGCTTGTGTCCTCCATAGTCTTTCAAGTCGCCAAAACATTTAGGGCAAGTTTGCATAGGCATGCGGTCTGCCTTAAAGTAATTAGGTTTCAGTCCTTTAGTGAAATATAGTATTGAATAATGAGACGGATAAAGTCGTCCTTGAATAGGTAAGCTGTACTTGATGTCAGTAGTAATCCAATGCCTAAAGTTCATTCTGCTATGTAAGAATCCAGAAAATATACTGTTCCACATTGGAAGATTCCAAGTGAAGAAAGAACCACCTGGCTTTAGTATTCTAATACATTCATCAATCCAAGCCTCGCTCCATTGTATGTATGCTTCAGTTTTAAGATTGTCATCCATGTTTGATGGATAAAGCTTGTCTAAGTTGAATGGGGGGTCAGCAAAAACCAAATCAATTGAATCACTTTCTATCTTTTTCATTACCGCCAGGCAATCACCTTGGTACATTTTACCAAGCTTTGTTTCAAAGGCTAATTGCGCCTCAGCTGGCTGAATCGAATTTTTAGCTTTTGTATAATCATTTGAAATAATAGACAGAAGCTGATTTGCATTACTCTGAATGGATTCTAAAACAGCCTGATCTAAACGTCCCATCTTTAGCATCAATTCAAGCTTACTTACTCCCAAAATTACTTGGATAGCTTCCAAGTCACCGCCTGAGGGCAAAATGTTGCGATCGTTGTAGTACTTTAATTTTTCTACTGGAATGCTTAATTTTTTTGATGCTTCAGCAATTTTTGCTTTGGTGATCGGTTCGACACCTATGGCCAGAAAAAACTGATTTGAATAGCTCATTTGCATCACACTCTTAAATTTTAATGCTCATCTTAGGCAAGATTATTAGCATTTTATCATTGAAAGCTCGTGTGCAGATTATGCCTCAATCTATGTGTAATGCAAAGCAGAAATAGATCCATAGATCCTTCCAAATAAATCCATGCAATGAAATTATCGCCTTAACGAATTTATCAATATTCCTAAGAGGTTATGCGTGGCAAAGGTCAGAAACAGCAGGCTGAAAACTCTTTTTAGTTCAAAAATTCAAAAAGTGCGCTCAGAGTTAGGGATGACACAGCTCGAGCTATCAGAACTTCTCCAGATCGACGCCTCATATCTTTCACTAATGGAACGTTGCAAAAAGCCAATACCAATAAGTGACTTCTTTTTAGCATGCTCGTTACTCCCAAGAGAAAGAGCATTACAAGTGATGAGCGAAATTTTAGAAGAGGTGAGTAATAGTGAAAAATCAGTTAGCTAGAGATGATCATTTTATACCCCTATCGATTAAAAGCCAGATTATTGAAAAAATTATATTGTCATTAAATAGTATCAAAACAATTGATGGCAAATTTATAGTCAATGATACTTTGTGTTTTCGAAAACAAGGAAGAGGAAATAAAATAACGCCTTGTGTTATGAACTCTGCATCCTACATGTCTAGCGCATTCCAACATGCACTAAGCCTTTTACCTGGCTGTAGAGGTGAGACAACATGTAATAATCAGTCATTTGATGGAATGATAAATTTAAATTTCGAGGGTGATGGATTCAAAGTAGCCGACAAAGACAATCTGTTGAAGCTAGTTCATGAATATATTCATTTGAAAAAATTAAAGAGCCATGCAGTTTACACTCTATTCCCCATGTTTTATGGAATGTTCGTTGAGCGCTCATTATTTGATATATCTGAATTGCCAGAGTCTCTTCATCACTATTTTATTAAAAATATGGTTAAGACAGAAGTTAAAGTGGGTGTTGAATTCGAAACTGGAAATATCGCAAGCTCATTTCGTTCAATTAATAAGCTCTATGGCCTCTATCAATCAAAAAATATAGATATTGGAGTCTTAGTTACAAGTATTGATAAACCTAGTTCTGCAACAAGAATCTGGCCAGTTTCTAATAGGAACGGCTCTTTCCAGGAACTTGCACAAAGAAACTTTGAAGAGCAAGTTTCACTTCCATTGCTCGGTATAGGTTTCTCTCCAGATGGTTTTAGTAAAGATGCTCCATTTTTTGATGCTTCAGGTGAACTTTATTACATATCGGATTCAGGTGTAGTTTCAGAATGTGGTAACTTTAGAAAGGTCTTTGGTAAGGATTCAGAAGAGATATTAATACCTCTACATTTGTGATTTGTAAACGTTATCAATAATGTTATAAATATATAGCAAACATCCAGTAGATGTTAATCGCCTCTGTAATCTAGAAGAAGTTGTAGATGAACTTACTCTTGAATTCGAGGCTGATACATTTATTTAATGCGTAGCTTTGTCTTGCGCACGTTAATGTATATTAACGTGCAACCGAGAACGCTCAGAGATGTTAAAATAAAAATATAGACTTTAAATTAATTTAAAAAGGATTTTATAGAGTGGAAGTTGTAAAATTAGTTGGAACATTATCTAATCAAAGAGTTTATTCTGAGAATCCGCTAGATGGTTTAGAAAATTTGATTGTTTCTACTGTCGATGGTTATTTTTTAAATGATTTGGAGTGCGAAGTACCTCATCGTATTAAATTGTATAGGCTAGAAATTTTTGGCTTTGAAAACTTCAAAAGAATTATAAAGCTAAATAATGTTAGACTTTGGCGCAGAAATTCTCATTTTTTTACATTTGAGATTCAACTTTGCGATAAAAATGAAGCTGATGTAGGCGTTTTCAGCTATTTTAGCGGCCTACAGGAAGGGTATCTTTATTATAAGTTAGTTCAATTTAGAACCTCAAATTTGAACGAGGCTAGTAGCCTTTATCGATATATATCTGATATCAAGAACTCTATATCACTTCGACTTATTGATACTAATTTTGAATATAAAAAGAGAACAACAAAGTATATAAAATCTAATAAATACTCGCTCTACGTGGAACCTGTAGGGCAAGGAAATATGGCTGTTATTAAAAATTCAAAAGGCGAATCTAAAATATTATTTGACGTAGGTCACGGTGCTCCTATAAACAAGAACGCGATTGACAGTGAGCAATATGCTTTTGACGATAAGTTAAAAAGTGTTGAAACAGTATTTTTATCTCACTGGGATGAAGATCATTTTCGACTAGCAAATCATCCAAAATTTAGTTATCTCAAAGACTGTTTTTGGTTTTTTCCATTTTCTAGCTATGCAATTAATTGCTTATCAATTTATGATGCACTTCATTATGAAAGTAGATTGCTAGTTTGGGAAACTTTACTAGATATAACTGCTAACCTTAAGTTTTACCTGATAGAGCATAATACAAAAGGAAAAGTGCCGATTGGAGTTCATAATTCAATAAATTATGAATGCGGTAATGTTTCTAGTGATTCAAATAATCGTGGTGTGGTTATCAGGCTTGAACAAAAATTAAAATTCTGTACCAAGAATATATTAATACCTGGTGATGCAGATTACAGCAATTTTGAAAATATTTATAAATTTAAATATTCTGATGTTATAGCATCCCATCATGGGTCAAGGTATATTAACTCCGAAAATCTTCCTAAACCAAGCAGTATAAACTCAAAATTTATATTTAGTTTCGGCTTTCACAGCAAGTACAAGCACCCGAGTGAAGATATGATTTCAAGAGCATCAAAAGAAGGGTATATTATAAAGGCAACAAACTGTATATTTTGGCAGGAATTGAGTTTAAAAAGAAAATGCAAGCTAAAATTTTACAAACAACACTCAGTACGTGTTAAGGTTTTGTAATTTTATGCTAACCTTATCATATGTTCATCTTTATTTGGTTGAGGAGATTCATATATAATTCCTATGTAAAATAGCACTATAAGTATTCAAATATTTGAAACATTGAAACTAAAATTAATAACCCAAAGGTTAATCCTTTTATCTCGGATTCCCTTCGTTCATACATCCTTTTCAATATATTACTATCAAAGTATAATTCGCGATAAGAAATTTCAATTTTTTCACATGAATCTGCAAGTGAATCAATAACTTCTTTTGCATATTCTTTATTTGATATAAGCTCTGAGGTATCACATCCACGAATAATCATTGCTACGTTTTCTGCAGATATTAGTTCTTTAGCAGTCATACTGTTAAGATTTTTTATCTTCATCTCAACTTTAGTAGCGAAATATGTAAGTTCTGATTCAATAGTGAGTGGATTTGATTCACTTGAATCTGCATGTTTTCTTACATCATCAATGATTTTCTCAATTGTGGTTATACAAGAATCCTTAGTCCTGCTTATATCAGAGCGTTTTAATCCTCTATTATTTAAGTAAAAAACGTAAATCCAGCCAATTAATGTTAAAAAATGAGCAGTATTGAAATCCAATTTAAGCCCCACCAGATGTTGATTTGGCTGCAGCTTCTATTCGTTCATCAATAAGCATTGGTATACTCTTGACCAAAGAATGCTTATAACATAGATGATTTCGTAATTGTTCGATAGTAAAACCTTCTTCTCTTATTAATCCTCCAAAAGCCTCATCTAAAAAAGAGCGACCATATCTATTATATCCATCCAGATTAACAATAAGCGTTTCATTATTTTGAAGAGCACTTTTCAACATTGGAGCCAGCAGTGTTTTGCGAAATATCTCACCGCAATAATCACCGTCAGATGGATAACGCCCATATGGTCTTGGGCTAAAATCTTTAACTATATTAAGAACTTTACTCATTTTAGGTTAATGTTCCATTGTACAAGAGTGCCGATAAAAGGTTTTCTCAAGGGTTTGAGACCTGGCTCTTGGCCTTGTGGCTTGAAGTAAAGACCTGAATTACTGAATATCCAAAGTTTACCACCATCCGTGTCGTCGACCAATTTTTTAATGCTTTTACTGCCTTGTCCATGTTTGTCTTGCTTTCTGCTGCTTACGTCCGGTTGCATTGACAAATTTATTGCCTCTGCGTCAGTCATATGTGTTACTAAATATGGGATAAATGAATCTAATGCAAGGCCACGAGAAATATTCATCACTTGCTCGTAGAGCTTAGGGTAGACGTTTTGTAACCTTGCCATGAAGAAACTCTGTTTTACGATGGTTTTTGGTATCCCAACCCCGAGATCGTAAATAGCCAAATATAGCTGATTATCAATGACTTGGCATAAAAGCCACCATTGCTTTTCTCGATCATCTCTATCAGGATATGCATGTAAACCAACGTTGTGAACCGTCTCTTGTATTGCATCTCCAAATGTATGTTCGTTTTCTGGGTCCATGCTGTCCGAGTAAACAAACTCCATAATATAGTCTAAAAGATGATCAACGTATTGATTATCAAATCCAGTAATTACTGGTAATTGCCGTCTGTTGTTGAAATCATAATCGATTTGACTTCTATTCATTAACCGATATATGTAGCTCGATTTAAGCAGCTTTTTTAATGCAGAATTTTCCTTAGGTACTGAGAATCTAAATTTTATGTCTTTTTCTTTGATTAGATTATCAATCGTAGCGTAAAGCATAAGAAGTGCTGCTGCTTCAACTCTTATGGTGCTCTTGAAATCTATAAATATCTTTTCTGACTTACTGACAGAGTTTAGTTTCGAAACAAATTTCATCGTTTCAATATATGTTTGGTCATTTTCTGAATTTGCTGAATATAAGCAAATTCGTTCTGGAGCATAAATTATTTTGTGGCCAAATATTGATATTTGTACTTGCTCCCCTTTGTATCTGCCATATTTTTTTGTTTTTCTGTTAACTTGATTTTCAAATCTTTTTAGAGCGATCCTTGAACGTAATGGAATATTTTCTGATTTTAACTTTCTCACTTTATTTCCCTGTGTTTTGAATTTTTCAAATGATTTTGATCTATTTCATACGATAAAATATGTGATTTTTCTTACGAACCGCTCTAAGGGTAACCCCTTTTCAAACAATTTTCGGCTAAATATAAGAAATACTTATTAATTCTTATTTTGTTTTTCTCTGTTAGTTCACTTGATGTCACAAATCTATTACATGCTTCGTCATCATCTTCAGTGATTCCGCCAAAATTACTGTTTTGTATTTTTTCTGAAGCATGCGAGTAAAATTGTTCGACCATGTTAACACTTGTTCCACATTGTATTGCTAAAGATAAATGATTTGTATTTTTAAAAGCATGCCAAGTTATGAACGAATGTCTTAAGGAATACAGAGTGTATTGATTGTCACCTTTTTTCTTTATCTTAAGGCTTTCAAGTACTTCAGCGAATTTTCTTCCCAAAAATTCATCGCTCATCCTTTGTCCATTTTTTAATGAAAATACATAATCGTCAGCTTTTCGGTTGGGATTTCGTTTTGCAATATCATGTAACACACTTATAAATGAATATGATATTATAGAGTTTCTTTCTTTAGTTTTTGACTTCTGAATAAAAACTCTTAGCTTTGGTTTTCCTTCGTGTATTGCTACTGAAATGTCCTTCCAGCGTATAGAGTGTAACTCTTTTCCTGGCCTGATACCTGTGCATAGAATGAAATCCATTGCATCATGCAGTAAAGAGAATGCAAGCTTTTGTTCTTTGGATTCAGAATTGCAAATGAACTCGATTATTTTGTCTGATATCGCGTGATAGTCCTCGTAAGAAATTTCTTTTCTTTTTTCACCACGGACACCATCATTAACTATGTTTTCAAGTCGAACGCTTAAAGGTATTTCAAGATCTAAAGATTTATTTAGAATTTTTCTTAGAGCAATGTTATGTTTTAATATGGTCGATTTTTTCAAATCGCCGTATTCATTTTTTCTCCATTTAATATACTCACCTATTTTTTTGTTATTTATTTCAGATATTGGAATATCCTTGAAAAAATTTTCAGTAAACTTAAGTATTATTGATTTATAGTTCTGTAGTGACTTTTTTGATCTGGTGTTATCCTCCTCTAAATCATTAATAACTAATTGTGCAACATCATAAAATGTCATTCCTTTTGTTTTTGATTTATTATTTAGTTTCTCCTTGTATTCTCCGTATTTTTCAATTGCAAACATTATTGCTTCATCTTTTGATTCAAGCTTAGTTGAACACTGCTCGGCCTTGTTTTTTCCAATTTTTAATCTTAGTTGCCAATATGGTGAGTTATCTTGTTTGAAAAGATATAATCCTTTCCTTTTTAGATCTAATTTCTCAATAACTTTTGGCATTTTTATATATCTATATAAACCCTCTGATTTTAAAATTTTTCACCCATATGTTCATTTCTGTCAAGCGTTTTTCCGAATAGTCTATTTCCTTAAAAATTTCGACTGAATTGTTGGGCGTTAATGTCTCGATTCCAGATAACTTGCTTCTGAACATCTTTGGCACAACATGACTGTAATGCTGTTCAATCATCTGTATTCCTGTGCCGCATTGTCGAGCTATCACGTCAATCGTCACGTTTTGAGCCATAAGTTCCCAAGTGATGTAACTGTGTCTAAGCGAGTACAGTGACCGTTGGCCATGTTTCGACTCTTTTAAACCTGTTTCATCAAGTGCTTTATCGAAATGGCGTGGTAGTTCTTTTACCTGTTTACCACATGGTAGAACAAATATTTTGTCGTTAGCCGTTCTATGAGGAAATCTCGTTGTTAAACGACTTATTACGTTAATAACAGCTTCTTTGCATACCACCTCTCTTGTTCCGGTGTATTTGGTCGTTTTGCCTTTGCGTACAGCAACGAAGAACAGTAACTTTGTACTATTCAACTCAGGCTGAAGATCTGACCATATAAGTTGGTCAATTTCGGTGCCTGGTCTCATTCCTGTGCATATTGCAAAATCCATGTAATCAATCAGTAGTTCTCTGATTTGTCTTGTTATCTCCTTCCTACTCGTGTGCATTAATTGTTCAACTTGCTTTCTCACCGTGAGATATTCCTGCGGACTAAGCGCAGCTCGACGTTGACCACTGATACCTTTGTTTTCTAATGTTGGTACTTGGCTAGGCAACAACCATTTCTTCTTAACTGAGTAGTCAAAAATCTGCATTAGGGCGGCATTGTGGTTCAAGATCGTTGATTTAGCTGGAATTCGTCCAAGCTTTTCGTTCCTCCAATGGTTGAATTTTTCCAAAAGCTCATCGTCGATGTGAGTGATTGCGATGTTTTCAAAAAATGGGATGTGGTATTTACGCAAGGCGTTGATGTAATCGTTATAGATCACCTTACCTTGGCCTAACTCTAAAGCGCTTTGCATGTTTGTTATCACCTTATCGGCAATAAAACCAAATCGCTTGTTATTTACCAGCATCAGGTTAGAATTCACTCTGATTTCGAACTCAATCATCAATCTGAAAGCTTTTTCTGTGGCCTCCTGTTCACAGCTTGTTTTGGTTGAACGTGATAGGTATGTTTGGTTTATCTTCATTCTTGCAATCCAGTTAGCTGAGTTGCTTTGCACGAAGATTGATAGGATAGGTGTGAGTTTTCTCCTTCTGATTACTCTGGCCATAACGATTGCTAGACACAGACTTTTATGTAAAGTCTATGTAAAGTCTGCTCCTTCGCTTTGTAACTGATTGATTTTCAATAAACAAAGCGTACACGCAATCGATTCAAAATCCGCCGTTGGAAACAACGTGTCGGTTCGAGTCCGACCCTAGGCACCAATATACCTCTTAATACACTCCTCTACTATCTTAAATTTAAATTGTCTTTTACCACTATGTTCCTACATGTGTTTTGGCTATTGATGCTATGGAACAGAACCACCTGAACTCGCTTCAACACAAAAAGCTGATTGAATATCTGTTCATCGATAAAATGCTTGAGTTGTCATAGACCAACGGAGCTTGGAGTCTCGAAATTTCCAAACTTGAAATTGATAACAAAGGCTACAACTAGATTTCTGATGAAAGCCTTGTCGCCCTATCCAAATAAAAACCGCTAGGAATATTGAATGCGACAAAATCGGTAATAAAGCAGGTAGATTAAGTATTACTATCTTCGCAAAAGGTATTGTTGATGTAGGATAGAGTTGCATTAATTTTTAAAGCTTTGTTGGAGTGTAAAGAACGACCAGCAAAAAATAACAGAGGGATACTGGATGTATGCAATAACAGCTTACCATGCCAAATATTTTGCTCATGAGCTATCTATTCTTCATGCCAATAACGGTGTTGATAGGCTTTCTCAATCGTTATTTGATGCTTGCGTCGATCTGAACCCACATCAGATAGAAGCGGCACTTTTCGCACTTGATAATCCACTGAACAAAGGTGTGGTATTAGCTGATGAAGTGGGCCTAGGTAAAACCATCGAAGCTGGTTTAGTGCTATGTCAGTATTGGGCTGAAAGAAAACGTAAGTTATTAATCATTTGCCCCGCATCACTGCGCCGCCAATGGGCGCAGGAGTTGATGGATAAGTTTAATTTACCATCACAGATCCTAGATGCGAGAACCTTCAACCAGTTGCAGAAAGAAGGCGTTTATAATCCTTTAAACAACAAGCAAGTTGTAATCATGTCCTACAACTACGCAGCCAAGCTTGAGGAACAGCTTGTCGGCCAGGCTTGGGATCTTGTGGTAATTGACGAGGCGCACAAACTTAGAAATGCCCACCGCGATAGCAACAAAATTGGTCAGGCTTTAAAGCGAGCGTTATTTGGTAGGAAAAAGCTTCTTCTAACCGCAACGCCCTTACAGAATTCCCTAATGGAACTCTATGGCATGACCACATTGATAGACGAGCATATCTTTGGTGATGACAAAGCCTTCCGAAAGCAGTTTATGCAAGGCGACAGTGATCAATTAGAGCTAAAAAAACGCCTGTCTCATTTTGTTAAGCGTACCTTGCGCAAACAAGTACTGGAGTATGTTAAGTATACCCAGCGCAAAGCTATCACTATTCCTTTTACGCCTTCAGATAAAGAAATTGCACTTTATGAAGCGGTATCCTCCATTTTGGAGAAAGAAGATAGTTACGCGCTTCCTAAACGGCAACGCCATCTTACTGGTTTGATTTTACGCAAGCTTTTAGCATCAAGCTCTTTTGCCGTGTTAAACACCCTTGAAGTGATGCAGCGCCGTCTTATTGACTTAAAGAACAACAAAAAGAAGCTCACAGACGACATCATCCTAGAGATCATCGAGGATGATGATATCGAAACGGATTATCTGGATGAAGACGATTTGCAGGCTATTGTTCCCGAGGAGCATGTTGAAGAAGCTATCGATCATCAAAAGTTAACGCTCGAAATCAAAGAGCTTGGGGCTTATATCCAGCAAGCGCAGGATATTAGTAACGATGAAAAAGCTAACGCGTTATTAAAAGCCTTATCGCTTGGTTTCGAGCAGATGCGCACGATGGGCGCAGCACAAAAAGCCATTATTTTCACTGAGTCAAAGCGCACTCAAGCCTACCTTGCGGCATTCTTAGCCGAGCATGGTTATAAAAATAAACTGGTCATTTTTAGTGGTTCAAATAACCATCCTGAAGCAACACAGATTTACCAACAATGGCAACAAACTTACGCCGGTTCAGATCGTATTACTGGTTCGCCCCAGGTTGATAGGCGCACGGCGCTAATAGACCATTTTAGAGACAACGCCGAAATCATGATCGCAACTGAGGCTGCGGCTGAAGGTGTTAACTTACAATTCTGCTCGCTTTTGATTAACTACGACTTACCCTGGAACCCACAGCGAGTAGAGCAACGGATTGGCCGATGCCATCGCTATGGCCAAAAGTTTGATGTAGTCGTGATCAATTTTGTTAACCAGCGCAATTATGCTGATCAGCGTGTTTTAGAGTTACTCAGTGAAAAGTTTAACTTGTTTGATGGTGTGTTTGGTGCATCAGATACAGTACTAGGCTCTTTAGAAAGTGGCGTCGATTTCGAAAAGCGTATTCAGCAAATCTACCAAGAATGCCGGTCACCACAAGAGATAGAGGCGGCTTTTGCCGCTCTGCAAAAAGAGCTTGAAGCCGACATTAATCAGAAAATGCAGCAGACACAGCAGGTCTTGCTTGAGCATTTCGATGAAGATATCCATGACTTATTAAAAACCAAGCTCGATCAGGCAAAAGAGCGCTTGGACAAGGTTGGGCGCTGGTTTTGGGCGGTAACGACACATCAGTTACAGCAGCATGCAATGTTCAATGAAGCTGACTACAGCTTCACGCTTACAACTGATGTCGCCGAGCAGCCACCGGGTAAATATCAGTTTATCCGACGGGGCGACGAACAAGCACAGACCACGGATACACATACACGGCTATATCGAATCAGCCATCCGTTGGGTGAATATGTCATTGATAGTGCTAAAGAGGCACTAACACCGCGGCGCACCTTAACGTTCAACTATCAACAACATGATGGTAAAGTGTCGGTCGCTGAAAAACTGCAAGGGCAAGCTGGTTGGCTGTCGTTGCATTTGCTAAGTATCGAAGCCTTTAACGTTGAGCAGCACCTGGTGTTCACGGGTGTTACCGACTCGGGGCAACTTATTGACACTGAGGCTTGCAAAAAGCTATTCAGTATTGGCGCGCAAGCGAGTGAATCAGCCGAATTGCTTGCAATGCCCGATAAATTGCGTGATGCGCAAACACGCAATATCGAGGCGCAATTAGCTATTGCCATGGATACCAACAATAAGTATTTCCAAGATGAGCGAGATAAGTTAGACAAATGGGCCGATGATAAAATGCTTGCAGCGGAGCAAGCGTTAACCGATACGAAAAATCAGATTAAGTCACTAAAACGTGAAAGCCGCCATGCTGTTTCTGTCGATGAACAGCAACAGTTCCAACAGCAACTAAAAGATCTGGAGCTTAAACAGCGCCGGTTGCGGCAAAACATTTGGGATGTCGAAGACAGTATCGCGGAAAAACGTGACGAGCTTATTGCGGCTTTAGAAGCACGCATGAAGCAAAAAACCGATATCAAAGAATTATTTACTGTGCGTTGGCTTGTCATTTAATTGATTTTAAGCCAATTAAATATGAAAAAGACATTAAAACCTTACTTGCGTTGTCTTCTTAACATAAAGATGACCAAAGAATTTAAAATGAGAACCGACGAATTATGGCTAACGCTTTAGAACTTAAAACCAAATTTACTGATCTTCTTAAATCAATGTTCCAGTTAGATCAGCCCGAGCTAGATTTTGGTTTGTATCGTATTATGCACGCCAAAGCCGAACGAATTAATCGATTCCTAGATAAAGAGTTGGCGCAACAGATTGATGCCGTCTTTGTAGATGCAGATCAAGCAGATCAGAACAATGCTATTGAAGCTGCAAAACAAAAGTTAATTAGTCAGTTAGGTTATGGAGCCTTTGGTGCTAACGGTGAATTAGTTGAGCACTTCAAAGAAGTACCTGCAGCAAAAGAATATCTTACCGCCGTTGCCCAAGCAAAATCTGGCAAAGGTAATTTGAGTGAACGAGCTGTAATTTATGATCATCTGATTCGTTTTTTTAGACGCTATTACGATGGTGGTGACTTTATGAGTCGCCGCTATCATGTGGCAGAAAATAAAAGCCGGGCTGCAGCTTACGCCGTGCCTTATGACGGCAGTGAGGTTTATTTACACTGGGCCAATAAAGACCAGTATTACATTAAAACGACAGAAGATTTAAATCTTTATAGTTTTGATATAGCAGAAGCTGCAAAAAAACTTGCGGAACAAGGTGGTAATTCAACTGGAAGCGGAGCGTTTGATTTTGGAGAAGCACCACCGCTCGCCAATAAACGTATCCACTTTAAACTTGCAGATGCCGAACAAGGCGAACATAACAACAATAAAGAATCCGAAAAGCGGCAATTCTTTATTCGTACTGAACAGCCTGTTTCACTAAATGATGCGGGTGAGTTGGAGGTGTATTTCGAGTTTCGGATTGCGAAAGATACCGATGCCATTAGCGCAGAGCAAGAAAAGCAATTGAAATCACGTTTTGGTACAAGCAACAAAGGTGATTTGCCAAACCTTTACATAACACAAGTAATTCAAGACGCTTTATCAGCCATGCATCAGCAAGCGGGTATTGAGGATTTTGTAGCTTTTTCGCAATTGCTCGCACCAACCGACAAAATCAAGCAGCGCCCATTGCTAACTAAGTACATTAATAACTACACCAGCAAAAACACCATGGATTACTTTATCCATAAAGACTTAGGTGGCTTTTTGCAGCGAGAGCTGGATTTTTATATTAAAAACGAAATCATGCGTTTGGACGATATTGAGCAAGCAGACGAAGGCAACTATGCTCACCTGCTTAAACAAGTAAAAACCCTACGCGGTGTCGCCAAGGAAGTCATCGGCTTTTTAGCTCAGTTGGAAAGCTTTCAAAAAAAGCTGTGGTTAAAAAAGAAGTTCGTTGTCGAAACCCAATACTGCATCACACTAGACCGATTGAAATCGATTGACGAGAGCGAAGCTCTTGATAAATCAGATCTGGAACGTATTAAGCAAAGCAATATCACACGTAAAAAACTGCTCTGTGAAGCATTAAATAACGTTGCTCAACGACAAGAATGGGTAAAGTTGTTTGCTATTGACCTAAACGAATTAGATAAATTCAAAGAGAGTGGTATTGAAACTCTGCTTTCAACAGATAAATTCAAATACTTGGTTTTGGACACTCAGTTTTTTAATTTTGGCTTTAAAGATGAGTTGTTGGCAGAAATTGATTATTTAGATGATAAATTCAACGGTTTGTTGATTAAGTCTGATAATTTTCAGGCTTTGGCATTGATGCGTGAAAGTTTTCAAGAGAAGGCTAAGAATATTTTTATTGATCCTCCTTACAATACCGGGGATGACGGATTTGTGTATAAGGATTCTTACCAATCTTCATCTTGGCTTTCAATGATAAGTGATAGATTAGACTATGGAATGGATCTTCTTGCGGAAGATGGCGCATTCTTTATCAGCATAGGTGATGAAGAATATGAAAATTTAGCATCTTTAGTGAGATCTGATTATGGTAAAAAGAGGTTTTTTTCCACTTTGATTTGGGAGAAGAAAAAGAAAGGTAGTTTTCTAAGTGGGAATGTAGCTAAAATGAAAGACTACATAATCTGCATTTCTAAAGATTCTTCAAAATTTAACGGGTTAATTGGTGAAATAGTAACTGATACTGAAACATACCCGTGTGTAAATGCTTCTAATGCCAGAGAAATTAGGCATATACCTTCAGGAATTAAAAGTAAGTATAGGGAGAAAAACTACTTATTAGAAAAAGGAAGCGTAATTTCAGCAGGTAATATGGATTTGGTTCTTCATTCAGATCTTAAGATAGAAAATGGTGTGTTGGCATCTGATCTAATAATAGAGGGAAACTGGCGTTATTCTCAAGATAATATGAGCTTGTACGCAGAATGCGACGAACTATATATAACGCAAGATTTATATTTAAGAAGAATTGTCTCAGAGCCTAGATTTAAAAGAATGAAAGATATTTTAAGCAGAGTTGGTGATGAGGAAGGAAGTTTTCGAGAATATGATCTTTCTAACTTATCTAAATTGGGTTGGGGCACAAATGAGGATGCGAATGACGAATTGCACCAATTGCTAGGGCAGCAGTATGCTGTTTCATATCCAAAACCCTCAAAGTTAATAACACTTCTTCTAACCGCGACACGTCACAAGGATGGGCTCTGGGTAGATTATTTTGCTGGTTCTGGTACCACAGGACATGCTGTCATAAATCTTAATCGTGAAGATAACGGAAATCGTAAATACCTGTTATGCGAAATGGGCGACTATTTTGATTCTGTTACAAAACCACGTATTCAAAAAGTTATTTATGCCAAAGACTGGAAAGACGGTAAGCCAATATTTGATGCAGACGTTAAGGCAGGTGGTATTAGCCAGTGTTTTAAATATTGATCTGATCCGCTAACTCTGGACACTTAACTAAGCACTTTGTTTCAGTTCAAAATTCTCAGGGCTTAAATAGCCAAGTGAACTATGCCTTCTGGTTTTGTTGTAATCAACTTCTATGTATTCAAAAACGGTCTGTCGCATGGTTTCCCGGTCCATGATTGGCTCGT
>Ga0209812_10000075_pt1 | contig 90382 bp, 77 predicted proteins | sample JI71714BDNA_FD_187502 | JGI IMG/M metagenome (GOLD analysis project Ga0209812, IMG submission 187502) | Wastewater effluent complex algal communities from Wisconsin, to seasonally profile nutrient transformation and Carbon sequestration -... | ecosystem: Engineered > WWTP > Effluent > Algae... | reverse complement strand
CGATTCTAAACGCAGTGGTACAAAAAGCCATACGTGACAGCAACGACGTGTTTCATTACCAGACGTATTACCAAAAAGTCTCCCGAACAGGATCCAAGTTCACACGCATTCACGAGGCTTTTATGAATATCGCTTGGAAAACCACCGGAGTTACCCAATGGCAACCTCTCCAGGCTCGAATGGCGGAATTAGAGGATCACATTTATCGGTATAGCAATTTTCTGATGAGTTGTTTTTGGGAAACTAAAATCATTAAAAAACCGAAAATGCATCCTGTCAATTATCAAGATCTCACGGCCTTGTACCACTTTAATCTTCTTGGCTATCTGAATGAGGGAACCGAAGAAGAAATCGCTATTATTCAGTGTTCCCCTAAAAAAGATAAGGAAAATAAGGTACGATTCAAGGGAAAAATCATGGTTTACACCAAATGGGATGCCATTCGAACTGTAGTTGGAACCTATGACTATGTACCCAATCACTGGAAGTGGATAGGAGGCAATGAAATTTCGATATCGTATCGGCTCAATGAGCAAAAAAAGTCAGAATTTGAGTTTGCACGAGTAAAGGGAACAACTAAAAATCGGGTTGCTCAACAAAAACACACCGAAGAGGCGTGGCTTTATGTGACCAAATCACTCCCGGGTTTTGAGGCAGGTGACGTGCTACGTCCATTTCAAAGAGATGATCGAGAGGTATATAAAAAGTTAACCTACGACCCTGCTTTCTGGCAAAAAAACGTTCCCATCCAGCATACCAAATTGCAGGCAGAGGTCATTCAAGCCATTGAAAAAAGAAAGGCATTTCGGTAGAGACGGTGTTACCCGGCCAGAAATCTACACTTTGGAGGAAAGGTAGGGTATTGTGCACGTTATTTTACGTGTAATTACCCAAAAGTTCTTTTATCTCAGGGTCAGACAGGCTGTCTTTATCACCCTTGTCGTATATGGCAAGAAGGAAAACTGTTTTATCAACAATTTTCACAAAAGTTATGACTCTGGCACCGCCGGACTTCCCTTTATTTTTAGAGGTGATTCCGAGGCGTATTTTTTGAGCAGTTTTTTGGCTTCCTTTTTAAAGTTATTTGTCAGCTCAATCTTGTAACTCATTCAGGAAATCGTGTAGTGAGGTGGTTTTGGATGTCCCTTTCTTGATGAGTGCTAGTTCCTCAAAACCTTTTTTTAGATTACGTACAATCTCATCTTTTGTAGGTTCATCGTCCGTTTCAATTTTTTTAACATAATGAAGGTTTTTAGCCAATTCAATAAATCGGCCGTAATCCTCATCCGTGGTGTAAATGGTTACCTGTCTCATTTTACCTATCTTTTTTGAAAATTTATGTATGAATATCTTTTCGAGAACTTGAATTGGGTGTACAATATAAAATGGGCAAATAAGCCTATTTTTAAAAATTAGTGATTGATGGATCAAAATTATTGTACAGATTCATAAGGTAGAGACGTTGCCCCAGTAGAGACGTTTCATTGCAACGTCGCTACTGGGGCAACACCCCCACCGGATAAAGACTTAAAACGGCAAATCATCCATCGGCTCTGAACTTGGCATGGCGGGAGCCGACATCGGTGCGCCGGATCCGGCTGGCATACTGCCACCGGCTGCGTTCCGGCTACCCAACATTTGCATCGACGTGGCCCGAATCCGAACCCCGGTTTTCTCTTGTCCGTTGGCATCTGTCCATTTTTCGGTCCGAATTCGACCTTCGATGTACACCGGATCACCTTTTTTAAGGTACTGCTCAGCAATGCCTGCGAGACCCTCCCACAATTCGATGCGGTGCCATTCGGTGAGGGTCTGCTTTTGTCCGGCTTTATCGGTGTACGACTCAGAGGTGGCAATCGAAAAATTTGCCACTTTCGCGCCCGTAGGCAACGCACGAACTTCAGGATCCGATCCTAAATTTCCAATCAACAATACTTTGTTTAAACTGGCCATAAATGTAAAAATTTAAACGGTTAATAAACGGAAAAAATTGATAATCAGTTAATTAGGCTCAAACCTACGGACTTTTTTGAAAGTTTCCAATCATTCCTCACGGTTTTTTCGTTCCCAAACTTGAGCCAAGACAATCGGCTTGGGGAGGTTCTCGATTTCGTCTGCCGACAGCCACGAAACCGTATCCGAAGGTACCGTTTTCGACTGAGCTACCCAAAAAAGCAGATGCAATTTTTGATGAGAAAGGAGGTGAGTTTGCTCGTGATAAAGCGAAAGTTGGTCAGGTTGGCCAAAGCCTTCGGGTAGCTGTGGGTCATGGACTAGCTCTTGGGTTTCGACTTTTGGAAATTCCCACAAGTGTTGCCAAATATCTTTGTCAGTCCGAGCTTGTAGCGCAAATTTATCCCCACATTGCCAAATCCAATACTGAAAATAGCGGTGTCGAACGGCGGCTTTTTTAGCTTTTACGGGCAATTCGTTTTGGGCTTGATGTTGGTAGGCATAGCAAATGTTTTGGGCCGGGCAGGTTCCGCATAGGGGCGATTTTGGCGTGCAATGCAAAGCCCCAAATTCCATGATGGCTTGGTTGAATTCGTCGGGTCGGTCCACAGGAAGTACCGCGTTGGCCAATTGGGTGAACACAGCCCGCGCTCGCGACGATTGAATGTCCGTGTATTCCCCGAAAATTCGGGCCAAGACCCGAAAAACATTCCCATCTACAACAGGTACCGCCTCGCGGAAGGCAAACGATGCTATGGCCGCAGCGGTGTAGGGGCCAACGCCCGGCAATTGGTGTAGTTCCTGATACGATTTGGGAAATTCGCCGTTCAAGGTCTGCGCGATCACTTGGGCGGTTTTATGTAAATTTCGGGCTCGGGAATAATACCCCAATCCCTGCCATAACCGGAGGACTTCCTCTTCCGAGGCATCCGCCAAATCACAGACGGTAGGAAAGGCAGAAAGGAATCGTTCATAGTAGGGAAGTCCCTGCGCCACACGGGTTTGTTGCAAAATAATTTCAGATAACCATATGGCATACGGATCACGGGTTGTGCGCCACGGAAGATCACGTTTGATGGTTTGGTACCATAAAATCAGGTCATTAGCGAAAAAAAAGTGGTGCAAATCCGTCATACTTGTGAAAAAATTTGTATATTAAAATATAACTATCTTATAATTAATTCGTTAGCAAAAAAAAATAGAAATGGTTCTTGTAAGATTAAACGGTTAGGTCGTATCTTTGCAGTCCCAAAAATAACGCACTTCGGTTGAGTTGCCCGTAAGTACGCTGATTTCTTATCATTAAACACATAGAAGATCGTGACAAAGGCAGAGGCTATCGCCATTATTTCTGAAAAAACAGGTGTTGACAAAGCAAGTGTTTCCGCTACCCTTGAGACGTTTTTCTCAACGGTTAAAGAAACGTTAACTTCTGGAGATGCTTTGTATGTAAGAGGATTTGGCAGTTTTGTAAACAAAAAACGTGCGGCCAAGAAAGCCCGAAATATTTCACAAAAAACGACAGTGACGGTTCCGGAGCATTATGTTCCTAGTTTTAAGCCGGCCAAGGAGTTTTCCGAGCAAATCAAGAGCAATGTAAAGTAAAACAAAAATGGCTGTCTTCGGGCAGCCATTTTCATTGGCACTTTTCACAGATGTTTGGCGTTTATACTGGGTATAGAATTGGAAAAAAAAATCGATGAAAAAAGAAATAATCATCATCCTCGCAGTAAGTACAGCCCTAGTAGGGTTTTTGTTTACTCGTCCTAAGTTTGTAGTGAAGGATGAAGCAAAAAAAACCACGGAGGCGCCCGCCTCAGGCCAAGTGAATGCCCAAACGGAGCAAGAAGAAGATGCACCCCACCAAGAGGCCAAGCTGACGAAGGAGCAGCGGGCTAAGGTCAACGAGTTGATGGGTAATAATCCCTCTTTAGAAGATCTCCGTACTTTAGGGACAGTTTATTTGCAAGCCATGGTATTTGATAGTGCAGGCTATTATTTCGAACAAGTGGCTCAGCAAACCAAAGCGGTGAATGACTGGCAAGTAGCCGGTGATATGTACTTTCAAGCGTTTAATTTATCCTTGAAGCCTGCCTCTGTTGAAAAAATGGCGCAAAAAACACAAACGTGCTACGAACAGGTACTTCAGATGAAGCCGACCGCCCTGCAAGCCAAAACAAATTTGGCGATGACGTATGTGGCTTCGGCTTCACCCATGCAAGCCATTCAGACCCTCCGTCAAGTTTTGGAAGTTGAGCCTAATTTTGAACCTGCTTTGATGAATCTTGGGGTACTCTCCATGCAGTCAACGCAATACGATAAAGCTGCGGAGCGTTTTCGGGCCGTATTGCGGGTAAATCCAAACAACCATAACGCTACGGTAGGTCTGGCGTACAGTTTGATCGAACTGGGCCAAAAACCTCAGGCGAAAATATTGTTGGACGATTTATTGAAGCACAAAGACCTTGAAGCACCCCTCCGACAAGAGGTATCAAATACTTTGCAAAATTTGAAGTAATTCCATAACTTTGCGGTTCAGAATTAATTCTCCCCAATCCCTAGAGGGGAGTTTGAATAAATTCATTGTTTCACCATAAAAAAGTCCCCCTAGGGAGAGGGCTTCTCTTAAAGCTATGCCTTGCGGAAAGAAAAGAAAAAGACATAAGATGTCGACACACAAGCGGAAAAAGCGCCTCAGAAAGAATCGTCACAAGAAGAAATAATTCTTTTCGGCAGGTTTTCTCCATGACATGAAATCAATGAATTAGGTGTGCCTGCCAATTGGGCACGCCTAATTTTTGTTTCATTCAAAAGTAAATTAATTATTCACCTTTAATTCTAACTCACATTTGAGCAACGAATTATTTATCAGCACCACGCAGAAAGGGGACCGTATCGCGTTGTTATCTGACAAACGCTTGATTGAGTACCATTTCGATGAAACTGAACACCAGTTTCAGGTGGGTGATATTTATCTCGGGACCGTCAAAAAAGTGGTGTCAGGATTAAATGCAGCCTTCATTGATATCGGGTATGAAAAAGATGCATTTTTGCATTACCACGATTTAAGTCCGAATATCAATTCCCTCAATGCCTTCACTCGGGATGTCATAGCCAAACGTCCGACCAACCTCCGTCTAAAAGGTTTTCCCATTCAACCTCAAATTGATAAACTTGGGAAAATAACTGAAGTACTCACGAAAGGCCAACCAATTCTGGTGCAAGTCGTGAAGGAGCCTATTTCATCGAAAGGTCCTCGCTTGTCTTGTGATATCTCCATTGCCGGACGCTACGTCGTCCTCGTTCCTTTTTCCAACTCGGTGAATATATCCAAAAAAATCACCAGTAAACAAGAACGCCAACGCCTTCACAAGTTAATATCATCTGTCAAACCTCAGAACTTCGGCGTCATTGTCCGAACAGTTGCCGAAGACCAAGAGGTAGAAGATCTACAACGTGATCTCGAAAGTTGTGTCGAAAAATGGGAAACGGGTATGGAATTGCTGAAAAAAGCAAAGCCACGTGATCGCATTGTAACCGAAATGGATCGTGCTGCATCTATCCTGCGCGACATGCTCAATGACGATTTTGATCAAATCGTTGTTGACGAAAAAGAGTCCTTTGATACCACCCGCGCCTTCTTGCAAAAGATCGCACCCACCAAAGAAAAGATTCTCAAATTGCATAATGGCAAATCCAAACTATTTGAACATTACGGCATCGAGAAACAGATCAAATCCTTATTCGGACGTTCCGTGAGCTTGCCCGGTGGTGGCTACCTCATTATTGAACATACCGAAGCCCTGCACGTGATTGATGTCAACAGTGGAAACAAATCAACCCAAGAGGATGATCAAGAAACCACCGCCCTGACGGTCAACCTCGAAGCAGCTAAAGAAATTGCCCGCCAACTCCGCCTCCGCGACATGGGAGGGATCGTTGTGATCGATTTTATCGACATGAAGAAACCGGAGAATAAACGGATTATCCACGATGCGCTCAAAGAAGAAATGCGCGGTGATCGCTCAAAATATACGATCCTCCCCATTTCTAAATTTGGCCTTTCGCAAATTACTCGGCAGCGCGTACGTCCCGAAACCAATATCTCCACGCGAGAAACTTGCCCAACATGTGGGGGAACCGGGACTATCCAAGCCAGTATCGCCATCACTGATCAAATCGAAAATAACCTCGACTACGTACTTACCAAACAGAACGAAACCGGGGTTAGCATCATTCTGCATCCATTCTTATATGCCTACTACCGCGAAGGTTTCTATACCCGCCAAATGCGCTGGTTTGTGCAATACAAAACATGGGTTAAATTAATCAAAGATTCTTCACTCGGACTTACAGAATTCCATCTGCTGAATCGCCAAGGGGATGAAATCGAATTGAATTGATCAAAATTGAGTCGATGCAAATTAAAAGCGATCTAGTCTTTATCGACTAGGTCGCTTTTCTATTAATCGAGAAATGATTTCTTCAAAACTTGAGTGTTTCGCGCGTTGAATTTTCATGTGAATTATAAAATAATTTCACTAAACCGGCATTATTACCAATTTTTCTTGCATATTTGCCGGTATTACGTCATATTTGTTATATGGTAGATTTTAATTGGAATGAACAAGCTAAACGACTTTTGAAGTCTGAATTAGTCAGGCGTGGTATTACTAACGATGAACTTGTCGATCGTTTACAAATGATTGGGGTTGAAGAAACCAAAGCAAGTGTTGAAAGTAAAATTAGTCGTGGCACATTTAGTGCTGCGTTTTTGCTTCAATGTTTGAATGTTATTGGTTGCAAAAATTTTGTTCCTTATGTTCAAACTATTGAATTAGTTGTAGATGAACCAAGAACTGAATACAAAGTAAAATCTCAAAAGTCTGTAAGATGATTTACAACAATACGAAGTCCGAAACTAAATTCATTGATATTTCTGATTTCCCATATCACAAAAATGGGGGTCAGTTTCCTGTCGTGAGTTTATTTTCAGGTGCAGGTGGCCTTGATATTGGTCTTGAGGAAAGTGGTTTTCACACAGCGGTCTGTGTTGAGTATGATGCTGATTGTCGCGAAACCCTTCGTTACAATCGTCCTGAATGGAAATTGTTTGAGGAAGGAATAAAAATTGAGGAAGGGAAAATGACAAATCGTATTCCTGGGGATATCCGTGATATTGAGGTTGATGAACTTTTGAGGTTTGCCGGATTGAAAAAAGGGGAAGCGGCTCTTGTTGTCGGCGGTGCTCCGTGTCAACCATTTAGTAATATAGGGAAGAAATTAGGGAAAGACGATGAAAAAAACGGGGATTTATTTCTGGAATTTGTTCGAGTGGTAAAAGGAGTTAGTCCTGTGGCTTTTATATTTGAGAATGTTGTTGGTATTACTCAGCAGAAGCACGCTGATGTACTCGACTATATGGTTGAAAAATTTAAGGGCCTTGGTTATGGGATCTCCCATGCTATTTTAAATTCAGCTAATTATGGAGTTCCACAGCGTAGAGAAAGATTTTTTTTGATTGGTATAAAAGGTGTAGATAGTCCGTCATTTCCTTTTCCAACACACTTTAAGGATGAAAATCATTATGAAGCTTTCGTAAAGGATTTTGATATACTACCTGTTCGTAAATTTAAAAAATGGATTTCTGTAAAGGAAGCTTTTTTAAAATTGCCATTAAATCAAAACAAAAGAGTTGATTACGCTCTAATGAATATTTCAGATTTTGTTGTTGAGCGTATGACATATATTAAGCAAGGGGAAAACTTCAAGGTATTACCAATGAATTTACGTCCAAATTGTTGGAAAAGTGGAAAGCACCAAGGTAATGATACTTTTGGAAGAATAATAGCTGACTTGCCCTCCTGCACCATAAGAACTGCTGCTTATAATCCCGCTAAAGGTCAGTACATTCATCCGTTTGAAAATCGCGGGTTGAGTACGGTCGAAATGGCTACTTTGCAGTCATTTCCATCTGATTGGTACTTCCGCTGTAAAGGAAGTAATAAAATTACTCTAGTAAGTGGTGGTCGCCAAATTGGCAACGCAGTTCCACCACTTTTAGCGCGAGCACTTGGAGCAGCCATAAAAAAACAAATTTGTCCTAGTGAGACAAAATCTTATCAAACACTTGCTGAGCTTGTTGAAGAGAGTTAACTTCAAAAACTTCGTCAACCGCTGCTTGAGGAATACTATGGACAGTTGTGATACTATGTGTTGCAACTGTTCTCAATGCTGATCTATCAGAGTCTCCAATTTTAGTTGCAATCGCAAAGTATTTTAATCCTTTGGGATTGATTATCCATTCACGAGTTTGTAAGTGAGTATAAATCGCCTTCATTAAACTACCTTCATGTGGAATTTGTAGTCGTCTATCAGGTCTAAATGATGTTTTGACTGAAATATAACCATGTATATCATCAAAATCACATCTTCCAAGGAACTCCTTATATGAATTTTCAATTTTAGAGATTGCTTCCTTGTCTATCTTTGTAATTGGTTCAATAGTTTTTATGGCAGCGTTTACAACTTTTCTGTCAATTATAACAAAGTCTGGATTAGATGAAATAAGTTGTACAGATGATGATTTTAAAACTTTGTTCCGTAAATCTTGAATTAGGTTGTAAAGTCTATCGTTGTAAAGTTTTGAAATATCAAACTGGCTTATATTTGGTGTAAGTAAAGCTAAATTTGCCTTTTTATTTTCAGCACAAAAATTCCATGCAGAGATAGCTATAAGCCATTCATACCAATCTCCATGAACATTATTCAGTGCGCCAGTTGTGATTGTTTTATCAGCCTTTAAAATTTCTTTATCCAAGTCAGAAATTAACTCAATAATAGATTTATTTTTTTCTGGTAACTCACCATGTAGTAAGGAGTAAAAGGCCACATCTTTTATAATTTGTGATTTTCCGTCGTTTAATTTTCGTATAAAACTCATTTATCTTTTTATTTAATATGCTTTAGATTTCAAAGTACAAATTTTAAAGGAATATTCCTTGTGTTCTTTTCATAAAATGGCAAGCTTAGTCCCAAGCTGATTTGAAACGAAAACGTATTTCGATATACTCAAGAAAAGTAAGGGTCCAGAAACTAAATAAGTAATCCTTTTTAGTTAAAATCCATCCTTCTTCTCCGCCGCAGGTGTTTTCTTCTTCGGCGTTGGCTTCTTGCTCGCCGGAGCATCGGGCTTCGCACCCAAATAGGTTTCTGTAAATTTCTTCCGGAACAACAATGCCTCGGATTTGTCCACCGGGATTACTGTACCTTTCTTCACGCCTTTCTCTTTGGTCTTGAATAAAGCATTGAACGAATTATCGGAGGATACTACACCAGGTTCACCTTCTTTATACCCTAAATAATACCACCGATCCGGTCCTAATTCAATGAACAAATACAATTCATCACCCACCACAGGATTCTTCACGACCTCAAAATAGCCTGTTACTTGGGCATTGATATCATTCTCCCCAATATTGGAGATGCCCAATGTGCCCGCATTAGCAAAGGTGCCCCGCGTTTGATTCCAAGTCAATTCCAGATCGGATAACGTTATGGTCGGTCCAAATTTGGGGGCGTGTTTGAATAAAGGAACGGGTTGGCGCAACGATTTCCCCACATATTCTGTCGTACTCTTTGCACCAATCATAAAAGATAGCAAGGATTGGAAGGTACTATCCGTGACATTGATCGCGCTTTCGGCGCTTCCACGCTCCAAATTATAGGTGATGATATCTTTCCCCATGTAATCCAATGCAGGTGTGGGTATCGCAAATAGCAAGCTCGAGATGGCTTTCATGGATATTTTAGTTGAATCTAAAAAATATATCCCCTTGGCTGCCGTCGAGGCGTAGGCTTGATCAGCTCCTGAAAGTAGGTTGACCTTATGCTCAAAATGGATCTCGCCTTGCGCTTCTTTCAATTGATACAATCGTGTGGCTAAGATATCATTCTGTTGGCTCATCAAATCATAGCTATCTTCCATCTCATTGTAACTTAATGTCCCCTGTGCCGAAAACAGGTCATGATCCTCCTCCAGGTTTTTGGGTTGTAAAAAGGTAGGATACACTAAGTTGGTGCCTGAGTTTGATCTAAAATGTAACCCTGCAACTAGTGGTGCCTCAGTGGTTCGAAGTTGATCGTTCACTTGTATTCTGACAGTTTCTGCCTTATCTCCCGCGTATTTAAGCCAGTATTTCCCTAGTTTGGGGTACTTTTTAATCAAAGGAATGACAAAGCCATCAAACGTTAAGTTTTTGTAGGCCGCGGTCATGATGATATCCCCTCGGTAGAGCATCTTAGGGGATAGATACAGACTGTCTCGCTCACGTACTGCAGCACGGGCCGTGGTTGTCTCCATGAAGTTGGTGGCTGATCGCCGTCCAGGCAATTGAATTTGAGCCAAAGTGAAATTCCCCATTTTCACTTGAAAAGTATCTAGGCTTGCGGAAACGAAACGATACGAGGCATCCCCCGTAAATTTATTTTTTGAAAAAATATCAATCGAGGCTTGGGTTAATGTATGGAATTGGTTGGTGGTGTCAGCCACGACTACGGCGTTCTTTAAAGGAACCATATCCGCTTCCTTCTTGATAATGACTTGGTTCTGATCGGGGATTACCCGAACATCAGCTGTTGCGATATACGGAATACCCCGGATTTGCAATTCCAATGCTTTGATGTCGTATGTGGCTTGATTCGCCGCAAAGGCCAATCCCTCTTTCCGCGCATTGGTCGCTTTGAAGATGGTCTCGGAAACATCGCCATTTAAATCGATTCGCTGCTGATCGATTTGCCACAATGCCTCACGAATATTTGTTTCATATGCGGAATAAGGAAATTCCATTTTGGATACTTTACTGACATCAAAACCATCTTCTTTGGTTGAGATGCGCGTGCGAAGCTTTTGAATGTCAAATTGTACCAGAACTTGCTGGCCTGCAAAGACGGGTTTAGCATTGGATTCTTGACCAATCACACGGAAGTCCGCTCGATCTGCGGTAAAGCCGGCTTGATTGAATTGAATTTCTTGGGAATCGGTTTGAGAATCGGATCGTGTCAATCGGCCTTGTCCAAACATACCCGAACTGCGAATGACCAGTTTTCCCTTCAAATTGGTGCTCTTTTGATAAAAGGCCAAGTCGGCTTTGGAGGCAATGATCAACGAATCTTCCTTGGGTTTCCACGCAAGATCAAACTCTTGCAAAGTTACCTCGGGAAAGTAAGCCTTGGCTTGTACAGCGGATTCTTGTATTTTCCCCAGTGATCCTGGTGCTGAAATGCCTTTTGGGGAGAAAAATACATCCCGAATGGCATACTCACCGGTTAAATGCCGGAATCGCCCCGATGAGGTTAAACCTCGTTTATCCATTTCCAAGGCCGATGTAAACTCGAAGGTACTGGGTAAATTATACAGCTTCTTAGCATCTGAGCCTGGAAAGTGAACAAATCCTATAGACGTATCCGACATAACGATGAGATCTTCCTGAAAAGGAGGGAAGATACCACCAGAATGAAATGTTCCTCGAACCGCAAAATCTTTGGTATGCAAGCTGTCTAAGTCGATGGATGGAATGTCAAAGCGAACGGATCGGTCATATCTCGTTTTTGCAGGACGACGTTCGTCAAAATACACGGTGGTTTGTTCGGGAATGACCAAGCGTGGAAATTCAGGCAAGTTTTTCTTTCCGGATTTGTTACCCGGATCATTTAGGTATAACATTCCCCCTGATGGATATCGGATATTGCCACCAATCGCCCGTTTACTGCCTCGTCGAAATAGGAGGTTGGGTATGAATGTAATCGAATCGAGTTGATTTAATTTGACCGTGAATTGGTCGTAGTCGATAACTAAATTCTTCCCATAAAATGAATAGTTTTTAACCTTAATTTGGCCATCAAACGTGTATGAGCCACTGCGTTTGATTTCCATTTTTTGGTTGGCTGGGTACAAAACGATACCTAAAGAATCGCTCAACCGAAATTCGCGGGTTCCGTTAATGGTTAAGCCAGCTTGCTTAAAATCAATAATGCCATGGCCAGTGGTATCACTTCCATTAAAAACGGAGGGAATGATTAAATCGTCATAATCCCTTCTACCCTGGTAAGCCAAAAGGTAGTGAATCCCCTTGGGAGTTAGCCGAAAAACATGTTGGTCTTCATCCAAATAAAAAAGCCCTTGATGCGCTGCAAATCCAACACCGCCTGCCACTTGCTCAGGTTTCTTCTGGGTGGCTCGGGCGATATCCTCCAACGAAAAGCTATTTTGCCGTGTTTTGTTGATTAAATTCCCGGCTACAATTAACGGATTGAAGCCCGCTAGTGTACTCAGATCGTAGATTCGCTGGGGTGTATAAAAGTTGAACGATTCAAAAACAATGGGCTTGATGTCTTTTCCTGAAATGATGTAGAAGTGAAACTTTTCTGTTTTTAAATCCCAAGAGGCTGCATCGCACGTGATGTACATTTGGTGAAATGTGTCCACAAAGGGAGCGATCTTATAGCCTGAATTTTCCAATGTATTCAATTGAACTTTGCCTTGATCCAGTGCGTATCGAAATCGAATGGCGGGATGATAAACCGAATCTTTTTGCAAATAAGCCGTAAACTCGGCTTTAGGGGACGTAATCAGGGTATCCGAAATCTCAAAATACCGGGCCTTGGCTTGGAAAAGGCGTTGATTTTGTCGCGTTACTTGAATCTGGGTTAGGCCATCATATAAAGAAGCGGTGGTGATTCGAGGTCCCACCAAGGCCAAGCCGCCTTTCAAGCGAAGGGAGGTCGGCAAGCTCACCACCTCGGCATCGCCGGCATAGGATTTAAAACGAGGGTAGGTAGGAATAGCGGTACTTGGTCGTTGAACAATCCGAATTTCGGCTATGCCTTGTATGGGTTTTTTTAAAACATCGGCAAAGATTAATTGCACGTCTTCAAGTAAGATTCCGGGCTGATGGAGTTTAAAGGAAAAAACACTGGTCCAGTTCGCCTTGGCTGCTGGGAGCCCCGCATTGTTCCACGTAATTTCCCCCGATTTACCTACGGCTAAACCTTGCGTCAAACCAACCCGGAGATCTGTTTCTTGAAGTAATAAAGAGTCTAATTTATTGGTAAAGGCTATATTGGCTCGGGGTAAAACCAAGATCCAACCTTGTAAGTCTGGAATAGCCGTATTGACTTTTCGGAGATCAATGGGTGTTTTCTTTTTTGACCACGAGTCATCTACTGTATCATCCCACCCATCGGAAAGCCCTAATTCCTCTAAACTTTGGGTTGAGGTGGGTGTTGTGGCGGGAAACATAGCGGTTGGCTTTGACTCAAAGCGTAGGGATGTTCCTGTGGCGAGTGCGTAGGTTTGGTGGAAATTTGAGGTATAGAGCTGATTTTTGGTCAGCCATAACCGCAAGGTTTCCCAAGCTTTTAGAACAGACTTACTATCGTTTCGCGAGACCATTTCGTCAAGTCCTATGTAAAAGGCAGATTGACTCTCAGCGGTCCAGTCGGCTTGTTGTTGAACCAATAATTGCAGGTCAAGCAACGTGGATAAATGATTTAGGGTATAGCCTTTTACCCCCATCGTTGTAGCGGCTTTCACAAAACGCGCTTGGTCTACTGCAGGAACCTGTTGGAAGGTACTGTCAAATCGATTGAAAAACGGTGAGGGCGTTTGTTTGGGTGGGGTCAGTGCTTGCCGGATCTCTTCAACAAAGCTCTCTTGTTTTCCGGACAATCGGTAAGTCTGCCCCCAACTCAGGTGCCAGATACTATGAAAAAGTAGGAATAAGACACCAAAACGCACCATAGAAATAAATTTTAACCTCTTTGGAAAACGATGGCAGCCCATCCATTCTTACTTTTTGTCTTTATTTTTTTCAATCCCTGTGCTTCGGCTACTGCCTCAATATCAGGAGCATCGTGCACGTAGAAGCCACTGACAAACAAATGACTTTGAGGTGCCATACACTGAACATACAGCGGAATTTCAGCCAATAGGATATTTCGGTTGATGTTGGCCAGAACAATGTCATAGGGTTTTGTTTGTTGGTCTTGAATTGTACCTTGACTGACCGTGACATGTGATGTATCGTTCAATTCGATATTCTCCAATGTATTTTCCACCGACCACTCATCGATATCAAATCCATGCACCTCAGTTGCGCCCAATTTGGCAGCTAGAATAGCCAAAATTCCAGTTCCTGTACCCACATCAAGGACCGACTTCCCCTGGTGGTCAAGCTCAAGTTGTAGCGACATAACCTGCGAGGTGGTTTCATGATGTCCTGTGCCGAAAGACATTTTGGGTGTAATGATGATTTCCATCGGAAACGCGGGGTCTGCCGGATGAAAGGTAGCGCGAACCAAAAGCGTGTCATCCACTTGAATAGGCGAGAAACTCTTTTCCCACGTTTCATTCCAATTTTGTTTTTCCAAGATTTGCCAATGTGCTTCCAATTGGGCAACCGCTTGATATCGATCTAAAAGCCCATTTAATTCCGATTCATCCCATAGCTCAAAGGTGATGTACGCTTGAAGTCCTTCGTCGGTTTCGACAAAGGAATCAAATCCAATTTCAGCCAGTTCAGCTACTAAAATTTCGGAAAAATCGGGATGAAGGGAAAGGGTTAGCTCAACGAAAGACATGGGCGAAGGAGTTGTGGAATGTGGTGTAACGATGGAATACGAACGAATTGGGGCGATTCCTGCAGGTCTTGAGTCGGATCATAGTGAATCGCCGGAATACCCATGTGCATAGCGCCCTCAATATCCGCTACCCAGTTGTCACCGACCATTAAGGCCTCGTGAGGCGAGCAGTTGGCGGTGATGAGGGCATACATAAATATGGCTGGACTGGGCTTGTGGGCTTGTGCCATGTCATGGGTGATCACATGTGTAAAGTAGGGCAATATACCGCCGCTGGCCATTTTTTTTCGCTGGACTTGTTCGAAGCCATTGGATAGCACATGGAGCTGAAAGTGCGGTTTAAGTGCTGATAAAATTTCCAACGTATGCGGCATGAGATGCGCTTGGTTGGGCAATAAGGCCAAAAATTGGGTATTCATGGCTTCACTTTCCGCCTCCGAAATCACCACATTCAAGTCGGCCAAGGTAGATCGAAATCGTTCTTTTCGCAGTTCCTCATGGGTAATTTGCTTCGTATCGAGTAGATACCAGAACGTTTTATTCACCTGAGAAAAAGTTTGGAAAAACAAATCAAAGTCAGTTACCCCCAACTCAGGAATGTGGTGGGTATGAAAAATATCGGTCAAACATATTTTCGCATTCTCTTCAAAATCCCAAAGGGTATGATCTAAATCGAAGAAAATATGTTTGACTTGTGAGAAATCAGGACTCATTTAGGTTCAAACGATAGGCGGAGGCGTTCGACAGGCACATCATTGACCAAATGACTTTCGACAATTTCGGCTACATCTTCAATAGTAACTCGGCCATAATATACACCTTCAGGATAAACCACCAAGGTAGGACCAAACGCGCAAGCGTCCAAACATCCTGCCCGTTGCGCACGAATATCCATGTGAAGCCCCTTTTCTGTTAATAAACGTTTAAACTCATCTACCAAAGCCATTCCATGTTCGCTGCCACATGATTTCTTGGGAGCAGGTTTGTCGTTGGTACAAATGAAAATGTGTTTTTTGAATTTCATTGACATAGTGGTATGATGATTAAGATTGCCAAATTTCCCAGGAACGTTCTGCTTGGTAGACAAGCATGGCATACCCATTTTGGACTGTAGCCCCTTGGGCAAGTCCGAATTTTATAAATTGCGTTTCAGCTGGATTATACACCAAATCGAATACAATGTGACGTGGACCGATCTGGCTGTAATCGAGAGGAGGATAGGTGTCGATTGCGGGATAGGTACCAAGTGGCGTGCAATTCACGATCAAGTCCGTTGAGGTTAAGTGCCCATTTGCTTCGGCATACGTAAGCCGGCCTTCTCCCGCTTGCCGGGATACCCGAAGTACCTCAACTCCAGTATCTTCTAAAACCGCTTCAATAGCTTTTGCTGCACCACCATAGCCCAAAATCAAGGCACGTTTCAGGTTTCGACCTCCTTGCACCTCGCGCAAAGATTTGTGAAACCCATAGTAATCCGAATTATACCCGATTAATTGGTTGTCTTTTGTCCGTTTGATCACATTGACTGCGCCTACACGTTCAGCGGAAATGTCGAGCGCATCGAGTAAGGGCAATACGGCTTGTTTATGTGGAATCGTAACATTGAGACCTTGCAACGATGCATTCGTTTGAAAAAGATCCCGCATTTTTTCTGCCGATTCGATTTCGTACACATCATAGGCGTATTGATCTTGTAGACCTTCGTTTTCAAAACGTTCGGTGAAATACCGTTTTGAGAAAGAATGTGTCAGCGGATATCCAATCAAACCAAACTGTATCATACGTTTTTCTTACCGAATTTTGCTTGCAAGATTCCCCAAATCATAGGTGCAACAGACACAACAACGATGGTTAGTACGACCTTCTCAAAGTTATCCTTGACCCAGGCATTATTACCCAAAAAGTAACCCAGAAGGGTAATACTCGTAACCCACAAGATGGCCCCCAACACACAATTGAGAATATACCGAGGGTAGGCCATGCTCCCCGCACCTGCTACGAATGGTGCGATCGTGCGGACGATGGGCATGAAGCGGGCGAGAATGACCGCTTTACCGCCGTGTTTTTCATAAAACTCCTCTGTGGTGGTGATGTATTCGCGTTTTAGGAATAAAATCTTTTCCCGAGATTTGATAAAATCACTGAATTTCTTGCCAACAAAATAATTCACATTGTCGCCCAACAAGGCGGCCACAATGAGAAGTGGAATGATTAGCGTAATGTCTAATTTACCCGTGGTAGCAGCCAATAATCCGACGGCGAACAAGAGCGAGTCACCGGGCAGTAAGGGCATGATAATAAAGCCAGTTTCAACAAAAATGATGAGGAATAAAATAGCGTACGTGAGGGTGTCGTAATCTGTAAGGAATTGCTGTAATACAGCGAGGGGATCTTTGAGAAAATCCAATAAAAAGTGAATGATTTCCATGGGAATATGTGCGAATTAAATGAAGAAAGCCTATCCACAAGGTTCTGTGGATAGGCATAGATATAAGGTTATTCTTGTCGAATCCGATCGTCTTGATAATATTTCCCGAGCTTGTACTTCTGTTTGATATCATCAGGTAAGAATGTAGCAAACGTATCACCTCGCAAGCCCAAGCGAATGGTTTCAAGTGGGATAATTTCATTAACGGCAATGTTGCCTAAATTGACATTTGGCCCAACCAATTTGACAAAATAAACTTGTTGGGATTTTTGTGGTGCTTCCCAAATGATTTTTTCGGCAGGGATTGCATTAATGATTTCATCCACAAGCCCTTGGCGAACCTCTCCAGAGGAACGATACAAGCCAATATTTCCTCCTTCACGAGCCTCGCCAATGACCTTCCAAGCTCCAGCATCCAGTTCGGCTTGCATCATTTGAATCCATTTATACGGGGCAAATATCTTTTCGGCATCCTTAGAACCTACTTCTGAAAGCACCTTTCCACGTTGTGCTAAGCGGGTAATATATTGGCATTTTTCTTCATGAGGAAGCGTGATCGACCCGTCGGATACTTCAGCATATTCCAATTGATATTGATCCAGTACCCGAAGGTAATCCTCAAATTGATTGCGAACCACAAACGCCTCGAAAAGTGTACCTCCTAGATACACAGGAATGCCCGCATCCCGGTAAACTTGGAGTTTGGCCTCTAAATTGGGTGTTACAAAAGAGGTTGCCCAACCAAGTTTTACAATATCGATGTGATCTGCTGCCACCGACAGCATATCTTCTATTTCGCGAATACTGGAACCTTTATCCATGACCATCGTCACACCGGATTGCCGGGGTTTGGCCACCCGGTTGGGTACCAAGGATAACTCGTAATTCATTGAATGCAGTTTAAATTTAAACTTTAGACTTTATAAAAAGCAAAATTACAAAATTAAACCCACTTCCGAACATGCGTTTCCTCAGGTTTTCTCAATGACCACTTCCACGTGCGATGACAGTACCTTCGGTAGGTGTCTTGACGGGGATCCAGAATACGGACAAGGCTGCCAAACAGAGTAAGGCTCCCGCCAAGCGAATCGCGTTTTGCGGATTACTGCCTAACAAAGGTTCATAATAAAAAGAAATAGTGAAGGTCTCGAGCAACATAGGGAGTACAATAAAAAGGTTAAATATACCCATATAAACACCCGTCCGTTGTGGAGGAATACTTCCGGCTAACATGATGTACGGATTCCCCATCATACTGGCCCACGATAATCCCATGCCAACCATAGGGATAAACATGGCCATTTCACTGGGTAATATGGGAATGATTAAAAGACCGATTCCTGCTAATGCCAAACAGATTTGATGGATGTACTTCGGGCCGTAGAGGTTTGCTAATTTGGCCAGTCCAAACGCGGAAACAAACGCGATAAAATTATAAAAAGCACCAATCTGTCCTGTCAACAACTCGGCAGAACGAAATCCTGTGCTACTCGGATCTACGGTCTGATGCAAGGTCTTGGCCAAACAAAGCGTAATGTATTGCCAATAAATGAACATGGCGTACCAACTAAAGAGCATCATGGGCATCATGCGTCGCATAGTCAAGGGCATATCACGTAACGCATCCCCAATTTCGCGAAAAGTAGAGGCCACACCCGCTGGATTTGCCCGGATTTCAGCAATTTGCTCCTCAGTCAAAGGGATTTCCTTCGTTGTGCGTAAGGTCCAAAGAATGGAACCTATAGAAACAACGGATCCAATGATAAAGGCCAATAGCGTGGTGATCGGAATGCCAGCATCATTTTTGGCGACTTGGCTCACCCCAAAGAATATCAAAAGAGTAGGGGTTAAATACGATAGGGTTTGTCCTAGGCCCGTGAACGCACTTTGGGTCAGGAAACCAATGGAGTGTTGAGCGGGATCAAGTTTGTCACTCACAAACGCACGGTAGGGCTCTTGGGTGATGTTATTGGCGGCATCCAAGATCCACAAAATACTCGCAGCCATCCAAACCGTGCTGGAGTACGGCATCCAAAATAAGCAAAGGCTACAAAAGATGGCTCCAAGTAGAAAATAGGGGGTTCGACGCCCCCATCGGGTAATGGTCTTGTCAGAGACTGCCCCAATGATGGGTTGGACGATCAATCCTGTCATAGGACCCGCCATCCAAAGTAAAGGTAAGCTACTTTCCTCAGCACCGAGGTAAGAATAAATAGGACTCATATTGGCTTGCTGCAATCCAAAACTGTATTGCAATCCAAAAAAGCCAAAATTCATATTAATGATTTGGGGCAGGGTAAGAATAGGTTTTTTCATTCATAGGTTTATTTCAAACAAAACAACTAAAAAATGAGAAAAAATGAACATGAAATGTGATTTTTCTTTTACCTTCCACTTGTTTTTTTGCTTTTAACGTAAATACGTGTAGCAGGATGATGGGAAAATGAACTTGCATATCCCCATCCTTTTTCTTTACTTTTACCTGTGATAATGAGAGTGTATGACGCGAAGGTGGTGGATGTTATATTGGTGCATTGGCATGACATGGTCTGGTTGGGCGCAGGAGCTGGATGATCGTATCGTAGTTGAGCCGGTGGTCTTTGTAGGGAATGAACGAACACAAACCCGGATTTTAGCGCGGGAGATGGCCTTTCAATCCGGGGATACTCTTTCGTTGGAAGTTTTCAACCGAGAATTGGAACGGAGTCGACAAAATATTTTCAACCTGAATCTTTTTCTAACGGTATCATCCTGTGTCGAAATGTCGGTCGATGGGCACATCACCCCTGTCATCGAGGTGAAAGAACGGCTCTATTTGCTCATATTACCCATTTTTTTTCTGGCGGATCGAAATTTTTCAGAATGGTGGTACGATCGAGGTCGGGATCTCCGACGTACTACCTACGGGGTCAATGCACATCATGACAACCTCTCTGGTAATAATGACCAACTCCAAATGAGGCTCTACGGAGGATTTGTGCCTTATTTTGAACTTTCGTACGGTCGGCCCTACATTGATCGAAGGCAACGCATGGGCATTTCGGGTGGTATCTTTGTTTCTACTCAACGAACCATGGCCTACAGAACGTGGAACGACAAATTGGATTTTTTTTCCACCGAAGATCGCATGCGGGATCGCTCGGGGGCTTTCGTCCGGTACAATCTTCGCAATGGATTATACCATTTTCATACGCTACAAGCCAACTTCACGGCAACCCGTATCGCGGATACAATCGCGGCATTAAATCCGCACTACTTCCTCGCCGCCCAAACCCAACAGCGGGTGGCTTCATTGACGTATGATTACCGGTTGGATACGCGTGATAACAAACAGTATGCCCTCCAGGGCGATGTTTTTTTCGCTCAAACTACCTTTCAATATTTCTTCAAATCCCAGTTAAATAACTTATTCTCTTTACAAACGGGATATGTAAAATATGGGGCGTGGTCCAAGCGATGGTTTTGGGACGCCTCCATCCGGGTACGGTGGTCGTATCCGACCTTACAGCCTTACACACAAACTATCGGTTTGGGATTCGGAAATAATTTTGTTCGAGGGTACGAATTAAATGTAATCGATGGGCAAGGATTTGGCCTAGTCAAGACAAACATCAAATACAAGCTTTTTAATCAAGTCTTCGATTTGAGCCGCTGGATTAAGATTCGACAGTTCAATACGCTACCCGTAGCGGGGTATGCAAATTTGTATGCAGATGCTGGACGAGTTTGGAATGATTCCCCCGAAAAAAGCAATACCCAGCTCGGCAATTCCTGGCTTTTGGGAGGAGGCGCCGGACTGGATATCATTTCATTTTATAACACCATAGGAAGATTGAATTACTCATTCAATCGCCAAGGGGAAGGGCGGATCTACTTTACAGTCCTTCGGGGATTTTAACTGGTTTGTTTTTCGGCTAACGCCTTGTTTCTTTCCACACGCTGCGCCACTAAAATACTCAATTCATATAGTCCATATAAGGGTATCGCAACCAAAACCTGAGAAATCATATCCGGCGATGGGGTAATGATGGCAGCAACGATTAAAATAACCACCACCGAATGGCGCCGGTAGGTGCGCAAAAATAAGGCCGTCACTACACCAATTTTAGACAATACAAAAATGGCAATGGGCAATTGAAACGCAACCCCACACGCTAATGTCAGGGTGGCTAATACGGAAATGTAGGATTGGATATCAAACTGATTGGCAATGCTTGGATCAATCTGAAAATTCACGAGAAAGTTGATCGCAAAGGGTGCAACAATGAAATACCCAAAGCATACCCCAACAAAAAAGAGTAGAGTAACGTAAAATACCGCCCCACGTGCCGCTTTTTTTTCGGTTATGTGAAGACCCGGCTTGATAAATCGCCATATCTCCCAAAAAACATAGGGGAAAGCAAATAAAAGCCCTATGATCGCAGAGTACGTTAAGGCCATCATAAACTGCCCAGAAACCTCACGACTCATGAGGGAAAAGTTGAGCTTATCCACGCACAAGCTTTGAATTCCTGACCAATCACCCAAGCGACAAAGCATGCGGTATGTCCAAAAGTCAGGTCGTGCAGGGGCTAATATGATTTTATTAAATACATACCCTTTGAATATCCAAGCTGCAATCATAAACACCAAAATGGCAGCCACGGAGCGCAGCAAGTGCCACCGGAGTTCTTCCAGGTGTTCGATGAAAGTCATTTCCTTTTCGGTGCCGCTTGGCTCATCATCGTAGTCTATGTAGGGAGTCTGATCTAACGCCATGGAGTATTGTGTAGTAGTACGTTCATGCAAATTTAGGAAAAGACGTGGGATAATGGTAAGGAAACTTTTTAAAGGATGAGGATAAATCTGATTTGAGAAATTCGGGGTGAGTGCTTAACTTGAGCACAATTCAACCGCCTATTACTCCATCATGAAGGAAAAATCTACGTACGATGTCATTGTTGTTGGCTCGGGAATTAGCGGGGGCTGGGCCGTTAAAGAAATGACGGAAGCTGGCCTTACGGTACTTTTGCTGGACCGAGGTCGCGATTTACCCCATGTTTCGGGCTATACTACGGCGACCGCCATGCCATGGGATTTGCCCCACCGAGGCCGAATGACACGGGCATTGAAAGCAAAATTCCCAATCCAAAGTGTAGAAGGGAATTACCCCATTCATGAGGCCAATGCCGACTTCTGGTTGCCTGAGGCGGAACAACCTTATGTCCAGGACGAGCCGTTCGATTGGTTCCGTTCTTCGGTTGTTGGGGGGAAATCCTTACTTTGGGGCCGTCAAGTGTACCGGTGGAGTGACCTCGACTTTGAAGCCAATGCCCGAGAGGGCATCGCCATTGATTGGCCTATACGCTATCAAGATATTGTGCCTTGGTATGCTCATGTAGAACGCTTTATTGGGGTAAGTGGACAATCTTTGGGCCTTCGGCACCTACCGGACAGTGTTTTTCAGCCACCTATGCCCTTGAATTGCGTAGAAACCATGGTTCAAGAAAAGTTAAACCTGGCGTATGGTCAAGAAAGGATCCTGACTATCGGTCGCGTAGCCCACATCACGGAAGCAACAGAAGAACAAAAAGCCCTAGGGCGTTCCAGTTGTCAATACCGCAATGCCTGTAGCCAAGGATGCCCCTATGGCGCGTATTTTAGTACGCAAGCCGCGACTCTCCCCGCTGCCCAGCGTACAGGTAATCTGACGGTTCGCCCGCATTCACTGGTCACCCAAGTGCTCTACGATGATGCAAAAAATAAAGCAACTGGGGTTGAGGTATTCGACACACAAACGAAAGAATTGCATCGATTTACGGCACGGGTTATTTTTTTAAACGCGTCAACGGTGGCTACAACCCAAATTCTATTGCAATCCACATCGGTGAGTTTCCCTGATGGACTTGGAAATAGCTCAGGGCTTGTTGGGAAAAATTTGATGGATCACCACTCGCGTGTCAATATCTCCGGAAAAATACCGGGTTGGGAGAATTATGTAACCTTTGGACGTCGAGCGAACGGCATCTTTATTCCGAGATACCGAAATGTAGGCGCGGATAAACGTCCTTACCTGCGTGGTTTTGATTTTCAAGGAGGTGCCGGGCGAGGAAGGGGGCAGCGAACAGAGGCCGAGTTTGGAGCGGACCTCAAAGATGCGCAAACACGATGGGGAGAATGGTATTTTGGATTAAGTGGCTGGGGTGAAACACTTCCCTATGAGGATAATACGGTTACGCTTCATCCCACGCTAAAGGATCCGTATGGACTACCACAACTTGTTATAAAAGCCTCAATTAAAGAAAATGAACGGTTGATGCGGGAGGATATGGCGCAAGATGCACAAGAAATTATGGAGTTGATCGGTGCAACCGACATTAAATTAACCAAATTAGAAAACCCGCCCATCGGCCGATCAAAGCATGAAATGGGGACGGCCCGGATGGGACGTGATCCTAAATCATCCGTATTGAACGGATTCAATCAAGTTTGGGATTGTCCGAACGTATTCGTCACCGATGGCGCTGCCATGACCTCCTCGGGATGTGTCAATCCATCGTTAACTTACATGGCGCTGACGGCACGAGCTTGCGCGTATGCCATTCACCAACTAAAGACACGTCAAGTATGAATAAAATGAAAGGGCAGGACTTTCTCTTGCTACACGGTATTGTTATAATTCTGGGATTTACCGCCATCTTAGGGAAGTTGATTTTACTGCCAGCTACTGGGGTTGTTTTTTTTCGAACGGCTATTGCTGGAGGAATTTTGGGGGCAAGCTTATGGTTTAAACCGGATGGAGTGAAGTTATCGGCTGCTGAAATGCGGCAACTTTTGGGTGCTGGCTTGATCCTGGGAATCCACTGGATTTGTTTTTTTGGTTCAGCCAAATGGGCGACTGTGGCCGTAAGCTTGGTGACCTTCTCCACAACCTCCTTCTTCACCAGCTTATTGTCCCCTTGGATGGCTCGACGGCCCATTCATCGGGAGGAATTATTTCTCGGGATCGGGGTGGTTTTTGGGGTATATCTAGTTTTTCGTTTTGAGGGGCACTATGTGGAGGGAATACTTGCCGGTCTTGCGGGTGCCATTTTAGCGGCTATTTTTTCATTTCTGAATGCCGATCTGACTCAACGGTTTCCCCTAAGAACGCTTACCTTTTATCAACTCATCGGAGCCTGCCTCCCAGCAGGTATTTGGTGGCTCTTGACGGCTGCTGCGTGGCCTACGGCTCAAGATTGGGGCTGGTTGGGAGTATTAGGCGCGGTTTGCACGGTTGGCCCGTATGTTGGCATGGCGTATTTGCTTCGGCGTATTTCGCCCTTCGCTTTAAATATGAGCATCAACATGGAGCCACTGTATGGGATTCTGCTCGCCTATTTCATTTTTGGTGAAACGGAAAGGATGACGTCGGGTTTCTATATCGGAGGACTTTGTATCGCAGCTACAGTTTTTGGATACCCCCTTTGGTTAACGTATAAAGCCAATAAAAAAGCCATTACGAACAGGTAATGGCTTTTTTATCGTGATGCAAAAAAGAAGATTATTTGCCGTAACGCTTTCTAAACTTATCAACCCGTCCAGCGGTATCGACCAAAATGGATTTACCTGTGTAGAATGGATGCGACTCAGAGCTTACTTCAAGTTTGTAAACAGGGTACTCTTTGCCATCTTCCCACACTAATGTGTCGCCTTTTGTATCGACGCAAGAACGAGTCTTGAATTTGAAATCAGAGGTCAAGTCCCAGAAAATGATCTCTCTGTAATTTGGATGAATGTCCTTTCTCATTGTATAACTATCTTAAAATCTAACTATTGTATTCAAACAGGGCTGCAAAGTTAACGAGATATTTCTTTTAATCAAATCGTTAGCTCATTTTTATCGAAACTTACGGCTCTAGTTCTTGCAATGCAGTCAGTAGTTGTTCGATTTGCTCGATTGATGTGGCAGGGAAATTGGCAATCCGGATCTGGCTATCTTTTTTTGCACCATAACCAGGTCCTATGATGAGATTTTTCTGACGAAGGCGATCCACCACAACGGCAGAGTCAATTCGAGTATCCGCCACAACCACAGTCGACGACCGATGTGCTTCCTCGGCTACCGCAGGTTGGAATAGATGGCTGTACTCCATATAATCGTAGAGCATTTTTGCCTTTATGCGAGAATCCTCTTGAATTTTCTCACGGCCCAAGCGATTCATATCCTCAGCCACCTTGCCTAGTAGATAAATGAGGAGTACATTGGGGGTAGCCGGTGTTTGGTACGATTTACTTTGCTCCCAAAGAGTCGGTAAATCATGGTGAGCACCGATTGAGATCTTTTTCTGGTCTCTTAGTTCGTAAGCTTTGTTTAGACATGCTTCGTTGGCGATCCAAACACCAAGTCCGGCCGGTAAGCCAAATGCTTTTTGTACCGAGAAAAATGCGGTATCCACCAAATTCATATCCAATGCCGGAATGGGGGCTGAAGATACCATGTCCACGGCCACTAATTTTTGGGCATGACTTCTTTTGACTTTATGTATATCCACTTCGCGCATCTGAACGCCGGAAGAAGTCTCATTTTGGGTCAGGCAAATAACCTCTGCGTAAGCCGGAACTTCAACGTCAGCCGCAAAAAAGCCCTGTCCAACGGGTTTTTCGGTTTGGTTGGCTGTTTTCTGAAGTGCTTGAGCGTATTGGTAAAATTTCTTTGAAAATGATCCATTCACACAATGGTAACTCTCAAATTCCACTAAATTAAGTAAAATACGCTCCCATACCTCGGAGGCCGAGCCCAAAAATAGGATGGCCGAGCTCGTTGGTATTCCGAGGAGAATTCTCAACTGTTCATCGGTGTGCTGATGAATCTTCTTGTAAGCAGCACTCCGATGCGAAATTGACCCAATTTGATCAGCCAATGCCTGCATCATGTGTTGGGCAAAAGTAGGGTACAAGGCAGCGGGCCCAGCCGTAAAAAAAGTTCGTAGTTCCGACATAGCAGGTCAACCAATTAAAACGCTAAAACTACAGAATTTCACTAGGATATTGGCATTACAAATAGGAATAATACAATATTTGCTACCTTAAGTGCAATAGTGTGCGGAAGGAAGAAAAAAAAATGGTTTTACACCATCCAATTTCATCCAATATAAGTTATTTAGCAGATCGGAATACTGACAAAACTACACATACCACGCATGAAAAAATCAACCATCACTAAACTGCCGGCTTTTTTTGATCGATACATTCATTTGGTTGAAGATATGGATATCCTGGAGGCGCTGCAAACGTTTCGTCCTACCGCCGTCTTATCGGATTTAGAAGCGTTAATAGCCTTGGATGACCGGGTATATTTACCGGGGAAATGGACGGTCAAGGCCATTATCCAACATATGATCGACACGGAAAGAATCATGACCTACCGTGCCTTACGATTTGCCCGGAAAGACACGACCATTTTACCCGGTTTTGATGAAGAATGGTATGGCAAATATGCAGAAGCGGATCTCCGAACGATCGAAGACCTGCTGGCAGAGTTTGCGCTAGTACGGGAATCCACCATCGCCTTGTTTCAAAGTTTTAATGAAACGATGTTAAAGCAGAAAGGCGAAACTTTTGTGGGTACGATTACCGTATTATCCTTGGGATTTGTTATTGTAGGGCATCTGCTGCACCATCGACGCATTTTGGACGAGCGGTATCTGCCAATGTTAGCTCCCGAGTCGTAATCCTTGGATGATCTTCTCGGCTACCAAACGCCCGCTTTTCATTGCCGCATTGAGTGAAGGATACAGCAGGTAGTCACCGCAGCGAAAAACACCGGGGTGTACCTCAAGTGCTCCCGGTACACTCCCTGGGGCAAAAAAACTGAGGGATTTGGGAATATGATACGATTTTAAATGCCGCCAATGATTTACTTCGTCTCCTAGCATGTCTTTCATTTCGTGCTGTATTGCCTCCGGAGATCCCGGTAGGGAAGTGATGGATATCAAATGTTCTCCAGCAGGTGCATAGCTAGGCTGAACCAAAGAGGGAACCGTCCAGTGCCGAATCAAACCGGACGGGTGCGCAACAAGTCGGAGCATCGGATCTTGCGTGCCTGGGACTTTCGGTGCGGCAAAATAGGTACATGTGGTTTCTACGTATTTTCTTGGGGTGGATTCTCCCAGCCAGCGATCTGCTTGTTCGGCATCAGTGGCAATCACCAAATGAGAAGCCTCACTTGTTTCGCCCGAGGCCCATGTGATGGTTTTTCCCTCAATAGATTGAACGCGTCGATTGAGTCTGATGGACGTTGGGGGTACTTGATCGGCTAATAGTTGGGGTATAGCCCCCATGCCTTGGGCTGGCAGTACGGCTTGTCCCGAAAAAAATTGGCGGAAGACAAACTGGAAGAATCGACTTGAAGTAGCTAAATCAAATTCTAAAAAGACACCCCCGAAAAATGGTTTAAAGAATTGATCAATCATGCGTTGGGAAAATCCTCTTTTTTGTAGAAACTCGAGGGTAGATACCCCCGGTTGAGTTAGAAGATCCTCTTCTCGAAATGTTCCTACTTTACGAATCAGTTGGTACAATCGAATTTTATCCAGCAAGCTCCCCACAGGAGAAAAAAGCATAGAGAAAACTCGCGAGGGGTGTTGAAAGGGATTATCAAGGCGCAAATGGCCTGTTGGTGTGGTGATGTCGGCTCCTGAACGAAAGGCCCGGTATCTCAATAAAGGAGGAGATAAGATTGATTTTACTTCTGGATATTCTGAGAGAAGAACTTGAAATCCACGGTCTAAAAGAAAACCCTCAACCCGATCCGTTTGTACACGTCCCCCGACACAGGCATCCGCTTCCGATAAAATAAACGGGATGCCTGCTTGATGTAAATACCAAGCACAGGTGAGGCCTGCTACGCCACCACCGATAATATGAATAGAGGTAGAATTCGACATACAAGATAATTTTCCTTTTGATTAACCCAGTTTCGTGCATAAAGTTACGGAGCGAACAGATAATTGTTTTGAATTTTCAATAATTAACCTGTATTTTGCCCAATTAACAGAAGCATCAGTAGACAAAACCACAGGATTTCCATTCCACGGAGTTCCAACTAGTTACGAGGAAGAAATATGACATACCAGGTCAAAGAAGAAGGCGAGTTTCGTTACATCGATGAAGGGAAAGGCCAAACCCTATTAGTCTTACACGGATTATTTGGGGCTTTAAGTAATTTTGATGGTGTAATTGACGGATTTGGACACCGATGCCGGGTCGTTATTCCGGTAATGCCGATATACGATATGCCGATGCGACAGGCGAGTCTTGAGGGTTTATTGGCCTTCATTGAACGATTTGTCGCTCAAAAAGAATTATCCGACATGATTGTTCTCGGCAATTCGCTTGGTGGGCATGTGGGATTACTTTACACCTTGGCACATCCAGATAATGTGCACGCCTTGGTATTGACGGGATCTTCCGGGCTTTTTGAGAATACAATGGGGGGATCTTTCCCTAAGCGAGGAAGCTATGATTACATCAAAGAGCGAGTGGAATATACTTTTTACAAGCCTGAAACCGCTACAAAAGAGTTAATTGATGAGGTTTTTGAGATTACCTCAAGTATTCCAAAATGCATGAATATTGTGCAGATCGCGAAATCTGCTCAGCGGCACAATATGGCGAAGGACATCCAAACGATTACTTCACCTACCTGTCTTATTTGGGGGTTAAATGACACGATAACTCCGCCCCATGTTGGTCATGAGTTCAATCGGTTGATTCCTCATTCTGAGTTGCATTTTATTGATCATTGTTGTCACGCACCCATGATGGAACAACCGGAGAGATTTAATGAAATCCTAGTGGATTTTCTCGATCGATTACCCGAAGTCCGAAAAACTATTCTTCTGAACGCTTCGTTATCTACTCACTAATTAGGTAACCTCATATGTTGGTAGCAGACCTCCTTCGTTCCGATTTTCCCTTGCCATTATCCACTGACACCATCGGGCAGGTTTTGGGTTGGATGGATGAGTACCATTGTACACAACTCCCGGTTTTGTCAAAGGAGGGTTGGGAGGGTTTGGTATGCGAGGAGGATTTACAGTCTTATCCGGAAGATTTTTTACTTCATCAGGTAGGATTCGTATGGCGAGAAGCGCCATCTTTAAGTCTAGATCAGTCGATTTGGTCGATTTTACCTTTGTTTTCTCAATGGAGCGCATTGCCAGTTCTGCAAGATAATCAAGTGGTAGGTGTGGTGACAGATCATATCGTTTTTCGCGCATTAGGTGATTTGATGCATGCGCAAGATCCAGGGGCTGTCCTCGAAATACAGATCAAAAATAGAGACTATTCTCTTGCTGAGATTTCCCGATTGATCGAAAGTAATCGAGTAAAAGTTTTAGCTAGTTCAGTTTCAGGCACATCTGCGGACCCGGAAAATCCATTGGTGTTGTGGATTAAGCTAGATCAAACGGAAATTTCAGCTGTTGTAGCTACTTTAGAGCGGTTCGGATACACTGTGTTGGGCGCCTATGGGCACACCCCTGTAGAAACAATCGACCAACAGCGCTATGATCTTTTGATGAAATATTTGAATATCTGAGCTCATTGTTTTGTGTTTTTGGATACTTTTGTTCTTCCATCAGTTCCTCGATCTCATGAATATTGCCATCCACGGCAGAGCCTTCCATTCAACCTCCTCGGTGTACGTACAAGAGGTTTTTAATGAGTTACAGGCACACCGAATTGTGTACCAAGTATCTTCTTCATTTGCCGAAATTCTACGGGAGTCGGGTATTTTGTTTGATTCTACCCATACCTACCAAAAATCAACCGACATCTTTGCCGCTGATTTGATGCTCAGTATAGGGGGAGATGGGACCATCTTGGAAACACTAGCCCACGTTGGGGCACGTGAAATTCCTATTTTAGGTTTGAATTTTGGTCGCTTGGGCTTCTTAGCTTCTGTTCCTCCCCAAAAAATTAAGGAGGCCATGTCGAAAATTATGGCCGGGCAATACAAGTTAGATACACGAACGCTTGTTCGGGCAACAGCCCCCATGGGATTGTTTGGGTCGGAAATAGATTTTGCCTTGAATGAAATTGCCCTGTCCAAAACGGATACGTCGTCGATGATCATCGTTCATGCGTACATCAACGGCGAGTTTTTAAATTCATATTGGGCAGACGGGTTGATGGTTGCGACGGCGACGGGTTCTACGGGGTATTCTTTGTCTTGCGGTGGGCCGTTGGTCATGCCCCATTCGGCTAACTTTATCATTACCCCAATATGCCCGCACAATCTTTTTGTACGGCCTATGATCGTTTCGGACGATAGTGTGATATCTCTCAAAGTAGAGAGTAGAAGCAATAATTTTTTATTGTCCATGGACTCTCGGGCCAAAGTAGTGGGTGAGGTGGACACTTTTATCACCATTCGTAAAGAAAGCTTTAAAGCGCACTTGGTTACCTTGGAAGGGGATGCGTTTTTGAATACCTTGCGCCAAAAGTTGAGTTGGGGAAAGGATGTTCGCAACCGTACGCCCTTGACTGATCTCTTCTAAACTAAACAATATACCCCGAAATCACTCGTTTAGAAACGGATGATTTTCTCTAAAAAATCTTGCTCAGCATGCCCTTTTCAAAAATAATTCCAGTTGTTTTGCTACTCTTAGCTTCCCTTCCTGCCAAGACGCAGAGTTTGTTTGGTACTGGTCGGCCTGAAGATCAATATACGTCCGTTGGGCTAGGTGGCGGATCGGCCCATTACATTGGGGATTTGACCGTCTTGCGCTATATTTACCAAGTACCTTACACCAATGTGCGCTGGAATGCTCATGCCCACTATACCCGTTTTTTCTCCCCTCAGTTTGGGGTTAAAGCTGGATTTTCTTGGATTCGTTTGGCAGGAGATGATTATACGTTTTCAGGACGAAATGTGGAAGCCATGCCGCTTACTTTTATCCGGAATTTGCATTTTCGGAATGATGTCAAGGAATTTACGCTTCAAGGTATTTGGAATTTACTTCCCCAATACAATATGGGACTACGTGGACGAAAAACCTTGATGCCTTACGCGACGGCGGGATTTGGTTTTATTGGGCATAATCCTCAAGCGCGCGATCTATACAATAAGATACAAGAGGTTCCACAAGGCTGGGTTCCGCTCAAGCCTTTGGCAACGGAGGGACAAGCTTTACCCGGGTACAATACGGATCCCTATTCTTTGGTTCAATTGGTTGTACCGGTGGGCATTGGGGTACGGTATAAATTAATGGAAAATATTGATGTGTCATTTGAAGTTGGTTTTCGCTTTACTTCCACAGATCATTTGGATGATGTAAGTCTTCGCCCTTACGTGGATCCCGTGACCCTGCAAACCAATGTGGGGCCAACCAGTGCGGCCTTAGCTAGCCGCAGTACAGAGCAGTTTCATGCCCTAACGGGCCAAGATAGATCGGCACTTTATAGCCAAGCGGTTTCTGCGATCGGTTCTCCAGCTGCCTCCCTAACGGATGCCCCTAATTTTTATGGTTTTCCATCCGGTGGATCACGAGGAAATGGAAATGCTTTTTACCACCGCTTTGATTCCTATTTAATTTCTCAGCTTACCCTAAGTTATTCATTTGGAAGCCGGGTTAAATGTCCTCCCATTCGCTAATGAAATATTTATTTTTTGTCGTCAACCTGCTTTCATGCTTCGTCGCTCAATCCCAGCAATGGGAGGTTGGGGGCGGATTTACAAGTTGGCAGTACCGCGGTGATTTAGCTCCCTCGTATCGCCCTTTCGCCATGCGGCCGGGTGCAGACGTTTGGGGGAGATTCAATACCGCCACAGGATTTAATTTTCGGGCTCAAGCCTCCATGGGTCGATTGGGCACACGGCAATCCAGTAGCCCCCAAACCTTTCATCAACAACAAGGCAGGGCTTTTGGGAAAACGATGTATGAAGGGGCTGCGTTGGTGGAATATAATTTTTTGGATTTTCGGATGTCCAGAAGTCGATATGCATCCCAATGGACACCCTACTGGGTTGGAGGATTATCGATGTACATGGTAGATGAGTTAAATAATGTTAATTTTGCTATTCCGGTTGGTGTGGGGTTGAAGACGATCTGGCGAGACAATTGGAATTTATCGGTTGAATTTAGTCCTCGGTTTACGAATAAGGATGCTATCTTGGACGACTTTGGCTACCCACGAAATGACCCATTTGCTACTACAGGAAGTACATTTGATCCAAGTGACCCATTGCAACGACAAGCCCGGAAATTGAACTACCCCGCAACGCTTCAACGAGATACATATTACCTCGTTCAGTTTTCGGTAAGCTATGTTTTTCAACGTATCTATTGTCCTCGTCCTTGATTTAATTTTAATTAGAGCGGTTTTTTTCTAAATTTGCAAGGAAGTAGTCCTTAAAAACGCATCATCTAAACGCGTACAATTCGAATATTGTGAAAGAACTTTTGGATTTGAATGCTCTACCGCAGCATATAGCCATCATCATGGATGGAAATGGCCGCTGGGCTAAGAAACGAGGCGCGATGCGTATTTTTGGTCATCACCATGGGATCAAGGCGGTGCGCGAAACTGTGGAAGCCTGTGCTGAGGTGGGTATTCCCTATCTTACCTTATACACTTTTTCTACGGAAAATTGGAATCGCCCTGCTATTGAAGTTGAGGGGATTATGCAGCTCTTGATCAAAACGATTCGTGATGAGGTACCCAACTTGCATAAAAATAGGGTACGACTCAAAATGATTGGTGATATCAACATGCTGCCAGAAAAAGCGCGGAATGAGATGTTGGAGGCGATTGATATGACCAAACAAAATACGGGTTTGGTATTGACATTGGCTTTGAGTTATTCAGGTAAGTGGGACATATTACAGGCTGTCCATAAAATCGCTCAGCAAGTAGCTCTTGGTAAATTACGTGTGGAGGATATAGATGAACGGCTTTTTGGAAGTCATCTCGCCACCGAACAAGCACCAGATGTTGATTTAATGATTCGTACTGGCGGTGATCACCGCATAAGTAATTACTTATTATGGCAATCTGCGTATGCGGAATTGCTTTTCATGGATGACCTGTTTTGGCCAGAGTTTAGGAAAGAGCATTTGTACGAAGCGGTTCATACGTACCAACTGAGGGAGCGTCGTTTCGGGAAAACCAGTGAACAAGTTCAATAGACGCTAACAAACCATATTTTTCCGTCGTCAGGATACCCGATTTTTTTCGTAAGTAACGTGATGACGATTTCAAAACTACGTATGCAGAAGGGTTACATGTATTTTTTCGGGCGTCTGGTTCTAGTATGTCTTTTGACATTTCCATCCCTCGCCCAATTCCGGATTGGTGTTGGAAAAACGGCCGGTGCACCAACGGCACAAAATGTTATTGATTATGCCAATCCAAAAGAATACCTTATTGGAGGTATCACGGTGTCGGGGGTTAAGTTCTTAGATCCCAATACGCTCATCTCCGTTTCGGGATTGAATGTGAATGATCGAATTTTGATTCCAGGAGAACGCATTTCGACGGCTGTCCGGCGTTTGATGGATCAAGGAATCATAGAAGATATTTCGATCAATATCGTCAACATCGAAGGCAATAAGGTTTTTCTTGATATTGAACTCCGTGAACGGCCTCGGCTCAATAAAACCGTTTTTAAAGGAATTAAAAAGCCTGAACAAGAAACGTTGAGCGAAAAAATTAAAACGAACAAGGGAAAGGTAATCACGGAGTCCCTTGTGAAGAATATGCAATTGACCATTAAAAAACACTACATTGAAAAGGGTTTTTTAAATGCCTCTGTGCAAATTCAACAAGTAGATGATACAATTCGGACAAACAATGCGGCTTTAGTCATTACCATTGACAAGAAAAAGAAAGTTAAAATTGATGAAATTGTAGTGCGCGGTGTGGAGGAAATGCCACAATATAAGGTGTTGGCGAAGATGAAAGGAACCAAAGAACGGGCACCACTTCGTATTTTCACACCGTCCAAGTACGTTCCAAAGAAATTTAAAGAAGATAAGGAAAAGTTGGTGGAATGGTTCAATAAGAAAGGATACCGAAACGCTCAAATTACGTCAGATTCGATTATTCAATTGCCTGATGGGAACATCAAACTTGTGATGGATGTAACGGAAGGATCGCGCTTCTATTACCGTAACATCACATGGACAGGGAATTACCTCCGAAACTCGGATACATTAGCCCTCATTTTAGGCATTAAAAAAGGGGATATCTACAACCCTGAAGAATTGAATAAAAAGATTAATGGCATTCCGCAAGGCGACGTGAGTTCGTATTATATGGATGATGGTTACTTATATTTTAACTGTTCGCCGGTTGAGATTGCCATTGAAGGGGACTCCATTGATGTGGAAATGCGGATTACAGAAGGAAAACAAGCCACAATCAACCGGATCATTCTGAACGGGAATACAAAAACCAGTGATCACGTGGTCTATCGGGAGATTTTGACACGCCCAGGTCAGAAATTCCGGAAAACGGATTTGATTGAAACACAGCAGATGTTATCTAAATTGGGTTATTTTGATCCGCAAACTATTGATTTGAAGCCTATCCCGCAATCCGATGGAACGGTGGATATTCAATATAAGGTGGATGAAAAATCATCCGATAATATAGAACTTTCCGGCGGCTGGGGAGGTTTGCAAGGCTTTGTGGGAACATTTGGGGTTGTATTCAATAATTTTGCCATTCGCAATATTGCGAAGTTTAGAGAATATAAACCTTTACCCAAAGGCGACGGTCAGCGCTTCTCTGTCCGCTTACAAGCCAATGGTGGATTTCAATCCTATTCCGTTTCGTTCACCGAACCCTGGTTAGGAGGGAAAAAACCCAACTCTTTCTCCGTAAGTTTATTCCGCTCAGTACAAGATTTCGGTCGTATTCAAGAACGTCTTCAACGGATTTATGGCAACACCGGCGGTGGCGGTTTATTTAATCCGCTTGCTGGTGGACTAGGTTTTGGTGGGGGGCTTGGTTTTGGTGGCGGACTCGGTTTTGGTGGGGGTGGCTATTTCCGAAATACCGGTGCCTCCGTTACGTACGGAAAGCGGTTGAACTGGCCGGATCGGAATTTCAGTTTCAGTGCCACGGCATCCTATCAGTACTATGACGTCCAGAATAGTTTCTTGATTCGGAACTTTACCAACGGGCAGGCTAACGATATTTCCTTGTCCTTCAATGTGTCACGCTACAGTTTAGACAATCCTACCTTCTCTCGTTCGGGTTCGTCTATTTCTTTGCAAGCCACATTCAATCCACCGTATTCTTTGTTCCGCACAACACCCGCTGAAAATCCATTCAAGTTTTTGGAAGGTCATAAATGGATGTTTGATGCCTCTTGGTTTACACCCGTTGTGGGGAAATTGGTTTTTCATGCCAAAGCGAACATGGGTTTCTTAGGTCGGTATAACCGGGAGGTCGATTATAACCCGTTTGGTCGCTTTGTGCTTGGCGGGGCAGGCCTAGGTATGCAAATGGCGATGAACGTTGGGGCAGATTTAATTGGATTGCGGGGATATGAGGAAGGTGTAGTGAAAGAATCTACCTACATCGAGCAAGTCAGTGGTTCAGCCAATCAAGGTGGAGGGATTTCTCGGTCGGGTGGAATTGCGTATTCGAAGTACACAACGGAACTTCGCTATCCCGTTTCCTTGAATCCACAAGCCACCATTTTCATTTTGGGTTTTGCCGAAGCGGGAAATAGCTGGGGAAGCTACCGTGATTTTAATCCGTTCAAGTTACGTCGTACGGCTGGGGTAGGTGCACGGATTTTCATGGCGGCCTTTGGCTTATTAGGTCTTGACTATGGCTACGGATTTGATCCTATTCCAGGCTTGCCTAATCGAGGCTTGAAAACCTTTACATTTAGTATCGGGCAACAAATTCGTTAATATGTTAATGATTGTTAAGTCTTACCCGAATAAATTGTTTGTCCGTTATTGTTGCAGGATCAAGAAATGAACACGATGAAGTTTAAATTAATTGGATTGTTTTTCTTCCTTGTTTCGTGGCAGGTATCAGCTCAGAAATTTGGCTATATTGACTCGGAATACATCACATCCAAAATGCCAGGCTACCAAGCTGCCTTGGCCTCCATGAATCAATGGACAGACCAATGGGTTAAGGAGGTACAAACCAAACAACAAGCATGGGAATCCTTGCAACAAAAATTCAAGCAAGAGGAAATCTTATTAACGGAAGATCTAAAGAAAATCCGACTGCAAGAAATCGCCGATAAAGAGCTTGAATGGCGTAATTTTAACCAAGATGTTTTTGGAATGGAAGGGAAGTTATTCCAAAAAAAGAAAGAATTGATGAAGCCGGTTCTGGACGAAGTCTACAAAGCCTGCGAAAAAGTAGCTCGACAAAAGCAACTTATGTTTATATTTGACAAAGCCTCGGACTTGAGTATGATTTACACAGATCCAAGGCATGATTATACCGATTTTGTTCTTGAGGCTCTTGGGCTAGGTTCAGGACCTATCAAAAAGTAGTAACCAACGATTTTACATCCATAATTCACGTTTCAAATGAAGATCAAATTTGTTTTCGCGCTATTCGCGCTAGCATTGTTTACCGGAGTGGCTACCTCAGCCCAAACTGCTGTTAAGATTGGCTATACCAATATCGACTATATTTTGTCTAACCTTCCGCAAGCAGCTGAAATTCAAACTAAGTTGCAGACAGAGAAAGCGCAATATGACAAATTAGTACAAGATAAAATTGCCGAGCTTCAAAAAGTGTATGAAGATTATCAAAAAAATCAAGCCTCGATGTCACCTGTGATTAAGGCAGATAAGGAGAAATTCATGCAAAACAAGCAGGGGGAGATCCAAGAGTTTCAACAAAACTCAGAAGTTGCTTTGCAACGGAAGCAACAAGAATTATTGTCGCCTTTATTGGATAAGATTCAAGAAGCTGTTGATGCCGTAGCAAAAGAAAATGGCTATATGTATGTGTTCAATTCTGATGCAGGTCCAACGACATCTCCTATCGTTTTGGTTGCTCCAGATCAAGACAACATTACGGATCTTGTCTTCAAAAAATTAGGGGTAAAAACCCCAGCTGAAAAAGCTGCTGAAGCAGCCAAGCCAGCTGCCACACCCGCTCCCAAAAAATAAGGAGTTAATCTCTCTTGCAAAAAAAGCCTCGACGTTTTCATCGAGGCTTTTTTTGTTGCTTCTACTTTCTAGAATATTCCGATGTAATGATTCCCCGCTTTGTTGATCAATTTTGCCCCTTGGGTAACTTGGCCTGTTTTTGTGTTGATGATGTATATGTGTCCATCTTTACCCGTTGGCGTTACGGCCAAATAGACCTCATCCCCTAAAACTAAAATCCCTTGGTACTGCCCAAAATTTAAGTCTGCATCGTAGGCTATCCCTTGAACTCGTGTGGCAGTTCTCGCATTAAGATCCAGTCGAGCCACAAATCCTTGTTCAGTGCCTTCTTGGGTATACAAGGCATAGGCGATCCCTCCACCAACGTATTTCCAACTATCGACATACGTGCCTTTCACACCCATGGCCGCATCCAAACTGAAAACGTAACCGTTGTCGTATTCTTCTTGGGTGGTTATCTTGAGGATGTGTGAGCCTTTGGTGTCCCGCTGAGTAGCTTGATAAATCGATCCATCTTCTGCTACAAAAGCATTGGGACTGCGGTAGCCACTGTTATCGCCTTGACTCACTTGAGAGGTAATGATTCTTGGATTTGTTAAACTAGGAAAATCGACAACAACGGACTTTGTTCCTAAACGATTAAAATTTGTTTCAATTTGGCCCGTTGCAGGATTATACTTCCGCATCCAAGTGCCTAGGATCAATTTGTTCTGCGCCTTGTTCAAAACAGGTGCATCGAGCCTAAAGAGGCAATGCCCTAGAGCTTCCTCTTGGGGTGTCAATGGAATTTGGTATTGTTTATATCCCTCAATTAAAACGTTTTTTAAATCAAGCGCGAGAACTGTGGCTGTTCCGCGGTAGTATTCAAAAGGGACACCCGTTTTACCCGCATTATTGGCCGCTATACTCGCTACATTGACAGCGATACCCGTTTTGTCGTCGTTCATCAGTTTAGACCAACGAGGCGAGGTGCTTGCATATTGGGCGATATTTACCGTGACATCTTCTTGGATAAAACTATTTTTTCCATTGACCTTATACCGGGAGAATTCCCCCCCGTTATCTCCCGTGTAGGCAATGTTGAAGAGAAGGTTGCCATCTTCCGAGGATTGAAGTCGAGCTGTGCGATTGGATTTGACCGGAAACCCGTCATCATATACGCGAATAGTAACATTAGGATCTTTGGCTTCTGATCTTCGGATTGAATAAACCATCGTGCCACCATTTCCATCGCCTGGGGTCGTACCCATCAAAGCACCGGCGACCGTGATCCATCGGTTTTCAAGGTTCGCTTCGTTTTCGTCAGGGGTTTCAGCGGTTGATTTTTCACAACTGCTGGCCCATACAAGCGAGCTGGCCAGGAGGATAAAAAAGTTAATCCGAATTGTACGTTTTTCCATGTGGGATTTATTTTTGGAGTGAATGAAATTGATAATTGAATTTGATGTAAAAAGCTCTTCCCGGTTTTTGGACAGCAAAATTGTCATAAACCTGTTGGTCAAAAATGTTTTTTGCGTCGATACTTAAGAGAAAGCGCTGATCTGGGAAAGTATACGATACCCCGAGATCGTGGGTATATTGCCGAGGTGTACGGAAATCTTCAAGCGTAAGCCAGGTGGTGTAGAATCGTTCTACAAACCGAAATGTATAAAATAATTGCAGGGCAGAATTTTTCTGCAGCACATGGGCGAATGTGTATTGGCCTGTGGCGTGACTGGTCCAAAACGGTTCATTGGGAAGTTGCTGATTGAAATAATCATACGGACGACCATTGGGATCTAAGGGGATATTAAAAACGGATTGGAAGCGTGACATGGCCAAGTTAAGACGTAAATTACGCTGGTAAGTATATTGAATGTCAGCTTCCCAACCGATTGACTTGGTCTTACCTAAGTTATCATAGGGATTGGTTTGGAGGGCATCGTTGAGTCGAGGATTGATGCGTTGTACGATTTTATCGCGGGCATCGCGGATAAATCCATTCACACGAAAGGAATACGTATGATTTTGACGATAAAAGGTGCCCGCATGAACGCCGAGGTTATAATTCAAACTCACCTCGGGTCGTATCCCGAAGTTTTCGACGATGTTCTCTCCGGGATTTCCAAAGACTTCATTTTCAGCAGGTAATCGGACGGCTTTTTCGGCTGAGGTTGATACCGTAAGTTGTTTGTGTACACGAAAAGAAGTGGCCATTCCATAACCCGTTGTGGATTTCTGACTTGAGGCTCGTTCTTCAATCCGGGTAGCTTGGCCGTCCAACATCTGCAAACGCGGGTCACTTCGTTGAATTTCTTGGTAGTATTGCTTTAAAAATAAATTGCCTTGCCAGCGGGACTGGACGTCCTGCCATGCATACGACCAAGAAGTAACGTGCTTGATGAGGCCCCGGGTACCCACAAATTGCCTTTCTACATCGGATCGCATGTCGTCTTGTTCGCTTCTTTGGAGGGTATACATTAAATAGTTTATCCCGAATTTATGTTGCGGTGAAAGTGCATACGTCAAGCTAGAACGAAGCGTGCCCGTACCCCTGTCGATAGTCAAGATAGTGGGGGCTCCTTGTTGTGCTCCAGTGGGGCGGAGGATGGGCTCCCCATTTAATCCTCGACTGATTTCCCCAAACCAATTGTAGTTCCATTTGACCGTATCCACGACGGTTTGTCCGCGATCGCTATACATGCCATTGACATGAAGTTCAAGTCCACGTATTCCTAGATTTTGTTTGCTGTAGCTTACGCTGAAGACCGAGGCGGCGGACTCGGTGAATCGCCCCATGTACGGAATCGACATGTACGTACCGTGTTGAATTTCTTTGTAATCCATGGATCCATTAAAGCCCAGCCAAAATTGATCTGCCCAACGTACATCCGTAAAACCCAGCTGCATTTGCATTCCTGAGGATTGGTAGGCGTCTTGAAATCGCCGCGCACGCACGTATTCGTAGCGCCCGTTGGGTAGGATGTTGCGGACAAATTTCCCCCAAACCGCATAGTCATTGTCGGATTGATTATGAAATCCAGCTACTTTTACGGTGAATCCAGAGGTTGGAGAGCGGTATTGTCCGGTCATGTTGCCTTGTATGGTTTGAAAAGATCCATACGAAAGCGAGGCATTGAGTTGATTTCGATTTCCTTTTTTCAAAACAATATTGATTGCTCCCCCTAAGGCATCGTCCGCGAGGTGTGCAGGAATCACACCCTTGTAGACTTCAATCCGATCGATCAGTGCTGGGGGGATACTGTTTAGACTAAACGATTCCCCGAACGTAGCAATCGGGATCCCATCGATGAAAATCCGAACTGAATTGCCCGACATGCCATTGAGGTTATATTGCACAGAGGAACCCAGCCCGCCATTTTGCCGAACTCGAACCCCGGCAGTGAGGTCGAGAGCCTCATTGGTTTGTAGATTTCGCTGGGCAATGTCCTTCATTTCGATGATATTCACCGCAAATCCTTGGGTTTCGCGCTGTTTTTTGTCGGATTTTTCAATAACACGGACCTCATGCAGGTCTCGGGCTAAGGGGGAGGTTTGGAGGACAATATTTTGGTGCGATTGATTGACGTAAACCGATGTAATTAACGTTTCGATTTCAACCGAAGAGATACGAATCTGGTACTGGCCGAACGGTAGCCGACGAAACACAAAACGCCCTTGCTCATCAGCCAAGGTAGTTAAGGACGAGTCGAGTAATTGAATCGTAGCAAAAGCAATCGGTTCTTTGGCTTTTGTCAGTACTTGACCAGTCAGGTCGCCTGTTTGCGCCCAAGCCGGCACAGCGAAGAGGAGAGCTAGAGCTCCGCCAATCCAATAGAAAAGTTTCATAGTTAAGTGTCTGATACAGCAGTGAAAATGAATTACTCTATTTATTTAGACTAATTCTTAATACTATGCAAACTTAGACTAAATCTAAATAATTAAGTATGATCCAGATCACTTCTTGTGAAAATTCTTGAAATAGTGAAATGTAGAATAAAAAAAGTCTACCCGGGTGGGGTAGACTTCGGTTAGTTGAGTAGGACAAGCGTGACCCCTTGGCCTCCTCTGTCGGCATGTTCGTCCTTCATGGATTTTACTTGCCGGTAGCTTTTGAGATGCGTTCTGACCACATTTCGTAGGATCCCATCGCCTTTCCCGTGAACAATGCGAATTTCGGAGAAGCCGAGTAGCAAGGCATCATTAAGTACTTGGTCCACCTCCGTGATGGCTTCTTCACCTCGTTTGCCTCGGATGTCGACATTGAAGCTGAATTGTTGGGATTTTTCAATCATATCCAGTCCACCTACCCGGGGACTTACGGCCGTGGCTACTTTGGTGGCCTCTTTGAATACTTTACGACTAACCTTTTCGAGTCGGTTCATTTTTATATTCGTTTTCAAAGAACCAATCGCCACTTCGGCATCCTTACCTCGGATGGCTAAGACTTCACCGATTGTCTCTTGGCCTTTGACGCGAACGAAATCCCCTATGGAAATCGGTGTGGCCTCGGTTTTCCATTCTTCGGCCTGTTCCATTTCCGGATTAGGGGCGGGTGGAGTTTCGGGGACAAGCGCTTCGTGTTCAAACTGAACCAACTCTTCTCGAATAATCTTCGTGAGTTCTTTATCCGCTTTATGTTCTTTGATTTCCCGAATCGTTTGTTCTATTCGGCGGTTGGTTTCTTTGATAAGCTGACGGGCTTTTTCTTTGGCTTCATTTAAGATCTTTTTCTTCTCATTTTCTAAGAAATTCTTCAGCGATTCATACTGGCTGAGGGTTTCTCGGAGTTGTTGATTTTGGGTTTGAAGCAACAGGTTTTTTTCGGCGAAGACTTTTTTCTCAATATCCAGTTCTTTGATCAGCTTTTCGAAATCCATCTGCTGGTGGCCTAGCTTTTTCTGGGCACTTTTTAAAATATGAGCAGGCAGCCCAATTTTTTGTGCGACTTCTAAGGCAAATGAACTACCGGGTTTTCCGACTTCCAGCAGATACATGGGTTCTAAATTTTCGGCATCAAAACGCATGGCACCGTTCGTTACCTCGGCGGTCTTATCTGCCATTACTTTGAGGTTGGTGTAATGGGTATTCACTACGCCATACGCTTTGGATTTGACCAGTTGTTCCAAAATGGCTTCCGCAATGGCCCCACCTAAGGTTGGCTCAGTACCCGTTCCGAACTCATCGATCAAGAACAAGGTATGGGCGTTGCTGTGTTGAACAAACTGCCGCATATTGGTCAAATGACTTGAATACGTACTCAAATCATTTTCGATACTTTGTTCATCTCCTATATCAATGAAAATATGCCGAAAAACACCGAGGGTCGAGTCTGGCGATAGGGGAACAGGTAAACCACATTGTGCCATATACTGAATCAAGCCTATGGTTTTTAGTAAGACCGATTTTCCACCGGCGTTGGGGCCTGAAACCAAGAGGATACGCTGGGTTTCATCAAGGGTCAGGTTCAGCGGAACTACCTGCTTTCCTGCTTTTTGAAAAGACAAGACCAGACCGGGATGGCGGGCTTGTTGCCATTGGATGATCCGACCGTTCGCTAAAATAGGTATAGAGGCACGGAGCTGTTGACCAAGCATGACTTTTGCCCGAATGAAATCTACTAGGCCCAGGAAAAAATAGGCGCGCTTGAGTGCGGGCACTTGTGGGCGGAGAAAATCGGTTAACCCTTCTAGGATTTTGATCACTTCCCGCCGTTCTCGAATTTCTAAATCACGAATTTCATTGTTGGCCTCCAAAACTTCAGCGGGTTCCACAAATGCCATCTGACCGGTAGCGGATTCATCGTGCACAAAGCCTTTTAGTTTCCGCTTGTGTTCGGCAAGGACGGGTATGACCAGACGTCCATTCCGAATGGTCAGTGACATTTCCTCTCCGATCCAGCCACTATTGCGGGCAGTTCGGTAAATGCGTTCCAAGGTACGTCGAACTTGTGATTGTTCGCTTGCTAACTTTTTCCGGATATCATATAACGTTGGCGAGGCATTGTCTCGGACCTGACCGCGTTCATCGAGTGTGGAATCAATTTTTTTTATGACAGCGGTTAAGTCAGTTTTAGGGGAGGTTGGATCTAAGCGCTGCGCTTGCTGGACCAAGTTTTCCCACATGGGGAAAGTGCCGGGTTCATTTTGTGAAAAAATTTGGAATAGTTGGTGGATAGTTTGAACCGATAATTTGAGCCCGAAGAAATGCTCCTCGTCCAGGTATGTGCCTGGGATAGCTGCTAAATCCAAGGATTGACGCATATCCAAGTAGTTTTGCGTCGGAAAATTAGGTTCAAGCTGAAAAATGCGCGTTAATTCGTCAACTTGGTTAAGTCGCTTCTGAATGGTATCAAAATCGTCACTAAATTTCAGTTTTCGGACGAAGTCTTCGCCCATCGTACTAATGCAGGTGTCTAAAAGCCATTGACGGATCTGGTCAAATCCAAGTTTTTGTTCGATATTTTTGGGATACAGCATGCAGCAGGGTAGGTCCGTTTTCCGTGCAAAAGTACGGGATTAGGTTGAGATTAATATTGATTGGTTGTTAACATCACCAAAGTACAGGCTTCAATAGGCTCAATACCTTTTTCTTGAAGTTGAGTCGCCCAAGTAGGGTTCTCCGCACCCGGATTGAAAATAACCCGGCGAGGTTTCAAATCTTCAATCGCTTTTTTCCATTCAGCTTGATTTTTTTCGCTCAAATAGACCGTCACAGTATCTATTGTTTCTGTGGCAGGAATCTTCGGTTGAATGGGCTGGGTAAAAACCTCACCCTCGCCTCGGCCAACGGGCACAAAAGGAATGGATTTCCGAGACAATAGTTCCGCAGCCAGGTAAGCATAGCGGCTCGGATTGGTTGAAGCACCTAAAATTAGCGTTTTGGGTAAATCGTTCATGGGGTTTTGACAGTCCTATTTTACTACAAACAGGAATTGGGCTGACAAAGTTTACCTTTATAGGGCAACATGCAACGCCAGTTGGGTATCTTCACGACGTAAGATCACCTCGACTTTTTCACCTGCATGCAATTGATTCATGACCGTTAAGTAATCTCGGATTGAATAGATCGGTATATCTTTCAAGCGAATTAAAACATCTCCTGGCTGAATTCCCGCTTGGCAGGCTGGACGGTTACGGGTTACATAATCAACCTTGACACCTTTGTCAGAAAACCGATAATCTGGAATAAAACCCAGAGAAACGAGCGGATTGATGACCGTTTGATCGGGGGATGGAATACGTTGAAAATGACCAACGGTTTCATTTTCCATGGCCCAAATAACGTGATGGATCCACCCTACGATTTGTCTTAATCGGAAATAGTCAATTTTGTCTTCTGTATCCGTGGGTTTATGGTAATCCTCATGCACACCGGTACTAACAGTCAAGACGGGGATTTTTGCCCAAAGAAAGGGGAGATGATCTGAAGAATAGATGCCTAGATCCAACGGGCGAATAGGCAGTCCCAAGGAGGAGGTTGATCCGTGAAGAACCTTAGTCCAATGGGAGCTGCTTTCATGTCCCCGGACAATCAATTGCCGTTCTGGACTAAATCGGCCAATCATATCGACATTGAGCATGTAGTGAATTTGGTCTTGAGTAATCGGCATATTTTGGACGAAATACCGCGAGCCTTGAAGCCCAATCTCTTCCGCCCCAAAAAATACAAAGATGTAGTTATGCTTTTCTGTGATGCCATTTTGAGCCAAATTTTTGGCTAATTCCAAGAGGCCAGCTACTCCGGAAGCATTGTCGTCAGCCCCTGGATGGATTTGCCCACGACTTCCTACTTCCATGGACCCGTCCCATTCCCCACGACCCAGGTGATCGTAGTGTCCACCCAAAATGACGGTTGTGGGGGCTTGGTTATCAATCCACCCCACGACATTTTGGGTAAGAATCGCCGGGTGGTTTACTAAATGTTCAGGCCGTACTGAAAAAGGTTGAAAGTAGTTCGAATAAGGAGATAAGGGCGCTAGTCCCACCTTTTGGAGTTGAGTACGAATGTACTCAGCGGCTTTCCTTTCGCCTGGCGTTCCACAAGCTCGACCTTCCCACTCCACAGCGGTTAAACTTAGGATATGACGCTGTAAACGTGTTTCCGATATATCTTGAGCCAAGACACCAAACGAAAGGAAAAGCAAACTGAGTATCTTTTTCATGTTAAGGAGGAGCTTGGATCACTTAATTACATTTCAAAGATAAAAGTTTCTTTATAAAATAAAATTGATATTCGACATATTTTTAAAGAAAGGTGAATATTTCTTGGGTTTTGGGTAATGAAAAATCCGAGGTCCCATGAATTGAATTCATTTGGCCTCGGATTTGGTAAAGAAAATCTAAAGTATTAGTTGGAAGAGTGAACGATTTCACCGCCCACGACGGTAGTTTTCACTTGGGTGGACCGAATCTTCGGTAAGGGGATGGTCATGATATCTTGATTTAGGATCACGAAGTCTGCCATTTTACCGACTTCGATGGATCCTCGTTCTTTTTCTTCAAAATTGGCATAGGCGCTCCAGATCGTCATGGCTTTTAACGCTTGTAGGCGTGTGAGGGCATTTTCCATTTGGTACCCGGGTGTTGGGTATTGCTGGTCGTCTTGACGTGCCACAGCGGCATGAAAGCCGTACAGTGGATTGATGTCTTCCACCGGGAAATCGGATCCATTGGCTAAGAGGCCGTTTTGTTTGAGTAGATCTTGAAAGGCATAGCCGTGTTTTTCGCGGGTTGTGCCGAGTCGTTTTCCGGCCCAGTACATATCGGAGGTGGCGTGGGTAGCTTGAATCGATGGGATGACTTGGAACTTCCCAAATTTAGGGAGATCATTTGGGTGAACAATTTGGGCATGTTCGATCCGCCACCGGCGTTCGTTGGGACCTTTTAATAAATCACCATAAATGGACAATGTGATTCGGTTTGCGGAATCTCCGATGCAGTGGGTATTGGCTTGGTAGTCTGATTGAAAAATTTGGGTCAAACTTCTTCTCAACTCCTCGGGTGAAAGTAATAAAAATCCAGATTGGTCTGGGGCATCCGAATAGGGTTCTAATAAACAGGCTCCTCGCGAACCTAACGCACCGTCTGCATACAACTTAATGGAGCGAACATTCAGACGATCTGTTTTGATGATACCTCGTTTTAAATAATAATCCAAATTTCCGATACCCAGTGAAACCATGACATAATCGCGGATTTTCAAGGCGCCCTCCCGGTGCATTTTTTCGATTAACTCAATGTCGTCACGGTTTAATCCAGCGTCGGAAACAGTCGTTAATCCAACCCCAAAACAGGCTTTTTCGGCGGCTAAAATCATGCTGCGTTGTTCTTCCTCCGAAGGTTTGGGAATGACCCGTCGCACTAAGCCCATGGCATTATCGATTAAAACACCCGTAGGTTCACCTTGATCAAGTAAAACATCTCCACCGTCTATTTTGGTGGCTGCGGTGATTCGCGCCATTTGAAGGGCTTTGCTGTTAACCAACAACGCATGTCCATCAATGCGGGTAAGGGCAACAGGCCGATTGGGAAAAGCCTTGTCGAGGGCCTCTTTGGTCGGGAACTTTGCCGTGGGCCAGTCATTTTGATCCCACCCACGACCGATTAACCAATCGTTTCCTGGATTCTTTTCCGCAAAAATTGAAAGGCGCTGTATGACGTCTTCATACGAAGTTGATCCCACCAAATCACATTGAGAAAGCATTTGACCTAGGCCCACAAAGTGAGCGTGGGGATCATAAAATCCAGGAAATAGCGCATTCCCTTGGGCATCCAACGTTTTCTTTGCCCGGTATTTTGTTTGCAAGTCAAGAGACGACCCAACTGCGATAAATCGGCCTTTCCGTATCGCCAAAGCCTCCGCTGAGGGTTGTTGATCGTTGACCGTATAAATCTGAGCGTTCGTCACCAGTAAATCGACGGTTCGGGGCGAGCAGCCCGTGACGAAGCTGCCAAGTACAAGTACAGGAATTATTTTTTTCATAGAGCTTAGTGAAATACATTTGGACAAAGCTATCATTTGTCATTGATCCATAAAGTGATTATGTTTGTTTTTTCGACTAACCTACTAAACTTGTTGATCTATGCGCCCAACTTGGGATGGTGTTTACCCAGCGGTCACCACAAATTTCCTCGCGGATGAATCTTTGGATATCCCAATGTTTGTCCAAAACCTAGAAGCCCAAGTGGAAGCTGGGGTTCATGGCATTATCTTATGCGGCTCTCTCGGTGAAAATGGGACGCTTTCTCCTGATGAAAAGTACTTGCTTCTTGAAACCACCAAAAACATAGTAGGCGAGGAGCTGCCTGTGATCATGTGCATCGCCGAGTGTATAACCCGGGAGGCGATAGCCTTTGCCAAAGACTGTGAAGAACTTGGAGCCGATGGTTTTATGCTTTTACCCCCCATGCGGTACCCTTCCGACGACCGTGAGACGTTACATTACCTCCACCGTGTGGCAGATGCCACAGATTTGCCCGTGATGGCTTACAATAACCCAGTGGCCTACAAGACGTTTATCTCCATACCGATGTTCAAAGAATTGGCCGCAAATCCTCACTTTGAATCCATGAAAGAGTCCACAGGGGATATTCGCTACATGACCGACATCATCCATACTTTTGGTGATCGATTTAAAATATTAAGTGGAGTGGATGACCTGGCTTTGGAGAGTCTGTTCATGGGAGCGGATGGCTGGGTAGCCGGGTTAGTGGATGCTTTTCCACGAGAAACGGTGGTGATTTATGAGTTAGCAAAATTAGGCCGATGGGAGGAAGCCCGGGCGCTTTATCGGTGGTTCGCCCCGCTTTTGCATTTGGATGTTTCAACAAAATTCGTACAAAATATCAAATTAGCCGAACAAGCGGTTGGGTTAGGAACTGAATATGTGCGGGAGCCTCGGTTGCCCCTCGTAGGTGACGAAAGAGCCCTGGTGTTGTCGGTCATTGAGGCTAGTTTGAAAACACGGCCGGACCTAACCCCATATGCAGACCTATGAGAGCCACCTTCGACTGTATCGATGCCCATACGTGTGGAAATCCAGTCCGACTAGTCAAAACAGGTGGGCCTGACCTAGTCGGAAAATCCATGTCGGAGCGGCGCCAACATTTTTTACAGGAATTTGACTGGATTCGGAAAGGATTAATGTTTGAACCCCGGGGGCATGATATGATGTCAGGGAGTATTTTATATCCTCCCTGTGATCCGAATAATGACGTCGGGGTTTTATTTATTGAAACCAGTGGATGTTTGCCCATGTGCGGGCATGGAACCATTGGAACCATGACCATAGCGATTGAAAAAGGATTAATTCAACCCAAAGTCCCCGGAATTGTCCGGATGGAAGCTCCCGCTGGTTTGGTGATGATTCGGTACACGCAAACGGCCGAGGGGAAAGTTACCTCAGTTCGGCTCACCAATGTAGCCTCGTATTTGGCCGCGAGTCAATTGACGGTCAATTGCCCTGTTTTAGGGGAATTGAGGGTCGATGTCGCGTATGGCGGAAATTTTTATGCGATTGTGGATGTTCAAGAAAATTTCCCCGGTTTGGAATACTTCCGTGCGGATCAATTGATCTTTTGGGCACGAGAAATGCGGAAAGAAATGAATGAAAAATACACGTTCGTGCATCCTGAAGATCCTTCGATTGAAGGTTTAAGCCATGTGGAATGGACTGGGGCAGTGCTCGATCCGACGAGTACTGCGCGAAATGCGGTTTTTTATGGGGATAAAGCCATTGACCGTTCTCCATGTGGTACAGGAACTTCGGCGCGCATGGCACAATGGGCCGCCCAAGGGAAGCTCCATGAGGGTATGGACTTTATTCATGAAAGTATCATAGGAAGTACATTTACTGGCCGTATTGAAGGTCGGACACACGTTGGCGAATTCTCAGCGATTCTCCCCAGCATCGAAGGTTGGGCCCGAATATATGGGGAAAATAGGATAACCATCGACACCGAAGACGATCCGTATGCACTCGGATTTCAAGTGGTATGAAAAATCATGTAACGATTATCGGAGGAGGTATCATTGGGTTGTTTTCAGCGTATTATTTACGTCAAGACGGCTATGACGTGACGATCATCGACCAAAGTAATGGGTCTGATGGGTGCTCGCATGGCAATGCAGGCATGGTTGTGCCGAGTCATTTTATCCCCCTTGCTGCACCCGGAATGATTGAGAAAGGTATTCGGTGGATGTTTGATCGAGAAAGTCCATTCTATGTCAAACCCCGTCTTTCCTTGGATTTACTTCGTTGGGGGTGGGCTTTCTACCAAGCTGCCAATGCCCGGCAGGTGGATCGTGCCATTCCTGCCCTTAGGGATTTGGGCTTATTCAGTAGGCAATTGTACCATGGATTAGCCCATACTTTACCTTTTTCATTTTCATACGAAGAAAAAGGACTCTTGATGATTTGTCAAAAGGAAAGTACTTGGGAAGAAGAAGTTGAAGTCGCACACCGAGCGCATCTGTTGGGTATGGATGCCCACGTTTTATCGGCCCAACAACTACAAGCATTGGAGCCTCAGGTGGATATTCGGTCGGTTGGTGGGGTATTTTATCCAGGTGATGCCCACCTTTCTCCGGGTGAATTGGTTCAAGGTTTGCAAGCGTGGTTACGTGAGGCAGGTGTTACTTTTCTGTACCATACTGCCGTCGTGGATTGGGGGAAATCCAACGGAAAGATTGAGCAAATTTGGGTAGAAACCCAAGGCGAACGTCGTGCACTACCGGTCGATCGTATGGTGTTGGCTGGAGGTGCGTGGTCAGGGCAGTTAGCGAAACAATTGGGGGAATTTCTGCCCATGCAGTCGGGTAAAGGGTATAGTTTTACCCAAGCACAACCAGAAAATCAGCATATTCAAATTCCAAGTATCCTCTTGGAAGCCCGGGTGGCGGTTACACCATTAGGTGCGCAATCCATTCGGTTTGGAGGAACCATGGAGGTAGGGGAGGTCAATTCCCATATAGACGGCCGTCGGGTTCAAGGGATATGGAAAGCCATCGGGCAATATTACCCCAATTACCAAATTCCCAAGCCCGCCCTTGAAAACGTTTGGTATGGCCTACGACCTTGCGCTCCAGACGGAATGCCCTATCTTGGGGTTTTTCCTGGGATTTCGAACCTTTGGGTGGCTTCGGGTCATGCGATGATGGGCTTAAGTTTGGCACCTGCAACCGGAAAAATTATGGCTAATCTCTTGTCAGGTCAACCGTCTCCAGTATCTTTGGTGTTGTATGATCCAGCGCGCTTTGCGTAACTACTAGCAAATGGGGGTAAAAAGATACTATTATGACTGGTTTGATCGGGGAGTTCTCCTACGTTCATATCTAAAACGAATCCTTTTTTGGATCCTATTGATCAGTTTAGGATTGGTGATCTACCAAATTAGTTTTCCCAAAGAAAGCTTGATTCATGATCGGGTAAACATCTTTTTACGTCAAATTCCTCGGCTCTTGATCCCGATATACCTTTACAAATGGAGTTTGCCTTTTTTTACCCCCAAAGGTCACCCACAAAAACTTATTCGCGATAATTCGGACATTGTCTTTGCTCTGGGCCTCACTGCATTTCATTTTTTGAAGCATTCCTATTGGGTATTGGAAGGGGAGTGGTTTTTGTACATTATTTTGTCGCTTTTGGCGAGTTTCAAACTGATGCGCGAGGGTGAATTAGTGAAGGGAACGATGCTGAATCCCTCACTTTTGCTAGTTGGCAGTTTTATTTTCTTGATTTTGATCGGTACTGCCATTCTGTTGATTCCTGGGGCCACACGAGGGAATTTGCCGTTTATTGATGCCCTATTCATGGCCACCAGTGCGGTATGTATTACGGGTTTAGGGAGTGTAGATCCCGGCGTAGCCTTTACCCCACTAGGGCATATTTCGTTGGTCGTACTCATTCAATTGGGTGGTTTAGGCTTAATGACATTCACCAACTTCTTTTCTTATTTATTTAAGGGAGGAATGTCTTTCCATAACCACATGGTGATGTCAAATTTAATCGAAACCAACACCCCAAGTTCGCTCGCCAATACGCTACTCAAAATATTCGTCTACACCGGTATCGTGGAACTCGTTGGGGCTGTGGCTATTTGGTGGTTTACCGATTGGCCGGGTGAGTACGATTTCTTAACTTCGGTATTTCATAGCATTTCCGCGTTTTGTAATGCAGGGTTTTCGACATTGGAGGGTGGGCTGTACCATCCTGAGGTTCGGTTTGCGTACGCTTTACATTTGATTCTCATCTTTTTGATCGTCTTGGGTGGTATAGGATTTCCGGTAGTAATCGATGTGTATGACTCCATCAAGCGGATTTTGATAACCAATATTTGGCGGGATTGGAATTTAAAAGGAGGATTCATTTCCCCAGCTCGGTATTTAACAGTCCATTCGCGGTTGGTGTTGACAACCACGGGGATCTTGCTTATTCTAGGTATGGTGGTATTTTACATCGCGGAACGAAACAATACCCTTCGTGTCCATGATACTTGGGTTGGCGTTCTGGTTGCGTCGTTGTTTGGGGCGGTTACCCCCCGAACAGCAGGTTTTGCGACGTTTGATGTTGGGGGGTTAATGCAAGGCACGGTACTAGCATACCTGCTATTGATGTGGATTGGGGCCTCGCCTAGTTCAACCGGTGGGGGGATCAAAACCACCACATTCGCCATTGCCTTTTCCAACGTCATCGCCCTCGCCCGGGGGAAAGACCGAGTCGAGTTGTTTCGACGTGAAATTACCCACGAATCCATTCGACGTGCATTTGCGGTAATTTTTCTTTCTTTAATCATTATCGGGCTGGCTATTTTTCTCATTTCTCTTTTTGAACCTCACCAAAGTTTAACCCGTATCGCATTTGAGTGTTTCTCGGCTTACAGTACGGTGGGGCTATCCATGAACCTGACCCCGGAGCTCAGTGTACCCAGTAAATATGTATTGATCGCTACCATGATCATTGGCCGAATTGGCTTGTTTACCTTTTTAGTAGGCGTATTGCAAAAGTCATCTGTGCACGATTACCGGTATCCGAAAGAAAACGTGCTAATTTTATAACGACATGAAATATATTATCATCGGTTTAGGCAATTTTGGTTCAACTTTGGCAATTCGTCTAACTGAAAGCGGACACGAAGTATTTGGTATTGATAGCCGAATGGAGGTGGTAGAGCAATACAAAGATCGGATTAGTCATACGTTGTGTATGGACATGGCCAAACCAAAATCGCTCAAGGCCTTACCCATTGCTGATGCCGATATTGTCATTGTCGCCATTGGTGAAGATGTGGGGGCATCGATTTTGACAACCGCAATTCTCAAACAACACCAAGCGAAACGTATTATCGGCCGGTCGATCAATCCGCTCCACAAAACCGTATTGGAGGCAATCGGACTTGAAACGATCTTCAATCCTGAAGAATTAGCCGCCGAGCTTTTTGCCAAACAGTTGGAAATGAAAGGTGTGATTGAGTCTTTTGACCTCTCTCCGGAGTGTTCGATCTTAGAGATTCAAGTCCCAGATCGCTATTTGGGGGTAGAGATAGGCACACTGGATTTTGAAGAAAAATACAATTTAAAGCTCATTGCGTTGAAACGTTTCGAACGGCGCCGCAATTTGTTAGGCTTACCCACCTTGCGCTCCATGGTCGAAACGAAAGTTCAACCCGAACATGTTTTGGATGCCTCCGATATTTTGGTCATGATGGGCAACTTTGCAGATTTACAACGTATGGTTGGGAAAGATAACCAAACCGATTAATGTTCCTTTAACATACTTTAACAGGTCTCTCGAAACGAAGCGTAAGGTCTTGTCGTTTTTACGAAAAAAATATTCCTATGCGTCAATTTTCTATCCTGATTTGGCTTGTAGGCTGTAGCCTAGCCAGTTTTGGACAAACCACCGCGCTTCCAAAAGTTCAAAAAAGCTCGTCTCCGGATGTGAAAATTCAAAAAATCGAACTCACAGCGGAAGCAACTGTGATTGATATGGTATTTCAAGCCAAAGAAACGAATTCGGGGTTCCCTGACATGCCGCCGATGTTTCAAGATCCACGGTTTCGATCGGGTGGGGGAATAACCAGCTCCATAAGCATTCAGCCATCCGCCTACCTGCAAATTCGAACCGGCCAGAAGTTTACGTTTAAAAAAGCAGAGGGTATTCCGGTAGCTCCGGAGCGAAAGTCCGTAAAACCGGGTGATCGCGTCGCTTTTCGATTATTTTTCGATCGTTTACCACCGGGCTATGAGCGGATTGATCTCGTGGAGTCCGCCACAAAGCAAGAAGACGGGTATTCGTATTGGAACTTCTACGGCGTCCAAATTTTAAATCCAGCGGATCCTTCTCGGCCCATCTACCTTCCCTTACGTGGAAAAGTATTGGATCAAGAAAACGATCAACCTTTACGGGCGACAGTGTGGTGTTTGGATGCCGCAACCGGGAAGGTGTTGGATTCGCTTCAAACCTCGCGATCAGGTACGTTTGAATTCGAATTGCCCGCGGGGCCGATTGTGGTGCGGGCCGCTGTTCAAGAGTATGAACTCTCTGAATTGAACTATACCCTACGCGACCAAATCAGCGATCGTACCCTAACGCTTTGGATGAATCGAATGGCTGAAGTCCTTGAAAAACCAATCGAGATACCCGAAAAAAATCGATTTACGCTAGACCAAGTGTTTTTCCAAACGGGGCTTTCCACGCTCCTACCGGAGTCCTTTCCGCAATTGGATAGTTTAGCGGCATACCTTAAAACCAACCCACGCGTGAAAATTCGGATTGAAGGCCATACCGATCAAGTCGGAGATCCGGCATTAAATCAAAAACTCTCATTGGACCGTGCCTTTCGTGTCCGCGAGTATTTGGTCAAAAAAGGAATCCCGGGGGAACGAATGGCCTTTGTAGGGTATGGGGATACACGGCCTAAAGTGGTCGGAGAAAGTGAAAAAATCCGACAACTCAATCGACGCGTCGAGTTTATTTTGCTCGAGGATGAAGGAAATTAGCCTAACCAAAAATGGCTGATCCAATGAATTGTTTTAACTTGCAAAATAAAAGCTGGCTTAGCTTAGTTAGTTAGAAAAATCAACCACCATCCATGTTGAATTCCATCCTTCTACAAGTGTCGGATACACTCTCGACCTCCACTCCCATTCAGAGTATCAATTATTTTGAATTGTTACTAAAAGGCGGGATTGTCGTTTATCCCATTCTCTTACTCTTATTGTTTACGTTGTACCTGATTGTCGAAAGGTATTTGTTCATCAAAGCGGCATCGAATATTGATTATGGCTTCTTACGGTCTTTAAAGGATAATATTCTACGGGGCGATATTCGCACAGCCACCACGCTATGCAAAAGTACGAATTTACCCATCGCCCGAATTTTAGAAAAAGGAATCACGCGCATTGGGCGGCCCGTGAAAGATATTGAAAGTGCAATTGAAATTCAGTCAAACCTCGAAATCTCCAAAATGGAAAAAAATATGGGCTACTTAGGTTTGATCGCTGGCGTAGCCCCTACACTTGGGTTTGTTGGGACAATTTCGGGGATTATCCGGATTTTTTACGAAATCTCCGTCACGGGTAATTTCTCCATTGAAACGATTTCGAATGGGTTGTATGAAAAAATGATTGCATCATTCTCTGGCCTAGTCGTAGGTCTGGTGGCGTATTCCGCGTACCACGGGATCAATATGATGATTGACAAATTCAGCATTTATCTTCAAGCGACCGTAATGGACTTCTTGGATACCTTAAATGAACCAGCGAAATGAAATTGAAACGACAACGTCGATTCGAAGCTGAGGTTCAAACGGCTTCGTTGAACGATATCATGTTCTTTTTACTGCTTTTCTTTTTGATTGTTGCTACCCTGGGAAGCCCCAATGTGATCAAACTGATGCTCCCCAAGTCCGATGCCAGCGCACACGATGTGAGTAAGCAACCCGTTACGCTTTCCATTACGGCAGATAAGGCCTATTACATAGACCGCACGCCGGTACCCCTTCCGGAACTGGAAGTCCGACTGCAACAAGCGACAGCCGCTATGGAAGAACCAACCGTTATTTTGCGGGCAGAGCAATCCCTGACGATTCAAGATCTGGTGGAAGTAATGTCCATGGGGGCACGATTGAAAATCCGCATGGTCCTCGCTACTGAACTCAAATAGTACCTACGCGTAGCAAAATAGAGCGGTTCAATGCCTACTGGGGTTGAACCGCTCTATCTTTAAAGGAGATTCCTTAGCATTCCGCTGCATGATTTGTAGGAGGAACCAAAAACTAAGCGGAATTGCCAATTTTCCATTCCAAGCATACTGCCAATATCCCCAAAGGAAGAGGAAAAAACTGAAGACAAAGAATCCCCATTGCGCTACTTGACTAGTAGCAGTCGACTGATCTAGTCCCCACCCTTGATCTTTGATGTGGAGGTGAATGATGTGGGCTTCTGGTGTTACGTCCACGGGTAACGTGACCCATTTTCCTTGGTATTGAACCTGAATTTCGTGCGTCCCGTGTCCGAGTTGGAGCTGAATCTCTCGATTCTTCCCGTATAATGTGCCTTCCAACCGACCGTCCACCCAAATGGGATAGATACGCCAAAACCAAGATTGCTTCAGTTGAATTCGTAGTTTTCCGATCATCATCATGACTGAATTTTGGATGAATTTCGCCTTTTTTGGTTTTCTATCCAAGAGCCGACCCGGCTAAATTTTTATTTAACTAGATTAATTCTAAATAATATTCTTTTTTATTTGGATCAATTCTAAATAGAGTGTAATTTTGTCCCATCAACTTTTATACAACGTAGAACATGATCAAAAGATTTTTAGCCCTTGTCGTATTAGTGGGAGGATTGTCCTCCTGTGACAAGAATGAAGTTACGCCATTGGTGATTCCATCCGCGTACGATGGTTCTGCCTTTTCGGCCAATACGACCAATGAATACGAATTACGAACCAACTTTGCGGCTTTTGTCCGGGAGCTTCAGAAAGGTAGAGCCGCAGGAACTGTGGTAACAGCAACTGCGTTACGGACTACCTTCGAGGCGGGCGGTACAAACTCAGTGTCAGCAAATTTGCCTGCCGACCAACGGCCTGCCTATTTGGCGATGTTTGATGAGGTGGAAAAAGCCTCTCGGGGTATAGGGTATGTATTTGGTTTACCTCCTGCACAAAACGGCCAAGGGGGTGTAAATAACGGATATCTTTATGATGAAAATGGATTAGAAATTGAACAAATCTTAGATAAAGGTTCATTTGGATTAATTTTCTTCCGGAAAGGACAAGCGTTGCTTCAAAATCCGACCTTAGCTAATTTAGACAAAGCATTGGCTTTGTATGGAGCTAATCCCACCTTCCCGAATACGCCGACGGTATCGCGTACGGCACAGCCCGATGTGTTGATGGCCAATTATGGCGCCCGCCGTACACCAGCTGCTGGTGGATTGTACTTGGAAGTCCGGGATGCATTTATTAAAGCCCAAGCGGCTATCAAGGCTGGTGCTGACTACAACAAAGAGCGTGATGAAGCCATCCAAGCCATTATTTTAGGATGGGAAAAAGTCAACGCAGCTACGGTGATCAATTACTTATTCTCGACTGAAACAGGTTTGACGACCACCAATGCCGATCAACGGACCCTGTCAATTGCGATGCATGCCCATGCGGAGTCCATTGGGTTTATTCAAGGATTTAAAGGAGCGGCGGGTCGTCGGATCACGGATGCGCAAATCGATGCGGCCTTGGCTTCTTTGAATGCTACTCAGCCTTTCCGTTTGATTGGAAGTCCCACTGAAATTGCCAAATTAAGTGCCTTGCGTCGAACACTTCAGTCCATTTACGGGTTCACAGATGCGCAAGTAGAAGGATTTAGAAATAACTGGATTACGGTAGAACAGCGATAACAATCAATCGGGGCAGCTTTTTGGCTGCCCCCTTATTTCATGAAATACCCGATGAAAAGAATCATTTTAATGTGTGTGGGTCTGATGACCTTGTGGGGGTGTGATTCAACCCAGAATGACGGACCTAATCAAGATTTTGACCGGAAGGCTCTACTCGAAAATATGGCCGATGGTCTGATTATCCCGGCTTTTACGACTTTGCAGCAGCGTACAACCGCCATGGAAGCGGCTGTACGGACCTTTACAGAAAATCCCAATGCCACCAATTTAATCGCAGCGCAACAAGCCTGGGAAGCTGCTTATCTTACATGGCAATCTTGCAATGCCTATAATTTTGGTCCTGGGGAATTGCCTGTTTTTGGAACACTTACCGATAATATTGGGGTTTTTCCTGTTTCAACCCAAAAAATTGAAAACAACATCACGACACAAAATTTATCCTTTGATAATTTTGACCGGGATGCACGCGGTTTTTTAGCCTTGGATTATTTGCTTTTCGACCTGGAGGGAAATGATCGGGTATTACCTAAATTTACCAATCCAACCCGCCGGCAATATACCCGCCAAGTCGCTCAAGATATCGTGACTAAGGTAACAGCCGTCCGAACAGGCTGGGATGCGTACCGCACTAGTTTTGTAGCTAATGTAGGTACCGATGCAGGTAGTTCCACCGCGGTATTGTACAATGAATTTGTCAAGAGCTTTGAGGCGGCTAAAAACTTCAAGGTTCAACTTCCCGCAGGCCAACGTGCTGGGCAGACCGCACCCGAACCCACTCGCGTAGAAGCGTACTACAGTGGCAAGTCTATGGTGTTTCTGGAGGCGCACTTGACCGCCATTCAAAACATTTGGGAAGGTAAAAAAGCCAATGGACAGGACGGTATTGGATTCGAAGAATACTTGGAAGCGGTAGAAGGAGGAAAGGATTTGATCACACAAACCCGAAATCAGCTCACGTCAGTTCGGCAAGCCAAGACACGAGTGCCAGCAGGTTCCTTGTCCCAAACCATCCGGACCAATCTTTCCATCGTGCAAGATCTTGGCGTTGAATTGCAAAAACAAACCCGATTTTATAAAAGTGATATGGCCTCCTTACTCGGTATAGCCATTACATTTAACTCAGGCGATGGGGATTAAGATGCTCCGATATTATACACAGTCCTGTTGGCGTGATTGGCAAGAAGGCTTTCGGTGGTCTCACTGGTCGCGATCTCAGTTTCCCATAGAACCACTCGTTACTTTTCGAGTGGTTTTTGGTGCTTTAATGCTGGTGAGTATAGTGCGGTTTTTGGCTTTAGGTTGGGTCGAGGATCACTTTGTAAACACCCAATTCCAATTTAAATTTTATGGGTTTTCATGGGTACCGTTGATCCCTGCCGCGTATTTGTATGCACTTCACGGACTTCTTGTACTGGCTTCTCTGGGTATCATGCTTGGCGCATGGTATCGGCTTTCTGCGGTTATCTTTTTTTTAGGCTTTACCTACACCCAGCTCATTGATTTAACCTATTATCTAAATCATTATTATTTTGTAAGCCTTCTCTCGTTAGTGCTCATATTTCTGCCGGCTCATTGGGCGTACTCTTGGGATTATCGCCAAAAGCCAGTGTATGTTGTTCCTTTTTGGCCGGTAGGCCTATTGCGTTGGCAGGTGGCTATTCTGTATGTTTTTGCAGGATTGGCTAAAATCAATACCGATTGGTTGATTCATCATGTACCCCTAAAAATTTGGCTTCCTGCCGGCGACTCTTGGCCCGTTGTTGGTTTTCTCTTCGCACATCCTTGGGCCCCGGCGGTATTTTCTTGGGGGGGAATGCTGTACGATAGTCTAATTCCCTTTTTTCTTTTAAATCGAACCACACGTTGGCCAGCGTATGTAGCCGTTTGGGTATTTCATGGTGCTGTTGGGCTACTGTTTCAAATCGGCGTATTTCCCATTGTGATGATCGGTTTAACTCCAATTTTCTTTTCAGCGGACTGGCATCAACGTATTTGGCGAAGATGGAAAACTTTTTCCCCGTCATTGCCCCCTAACTCAGCGGTTAAAGTTCCTCGTTGGGTCTGGCTATATTTAGGCTTTCAATTGATTTTCCCCTGGCGGTATTTACTTTATCCTGGAAATCTTTTCTGGACCGAAGAGGGGTACCGTTTTTCTTGGCGGGTCATGTTGATGGAAAAAGCCGGAACCGCGACTTTTTACGTACGTGATTCCAACACCGGTTACGAAGGTATTGTAGATAATGGCGAATTTCTGCGTCCACACCAAGAAAAACAAATGGCGATGCAACCGGACATGATTTTACAATATGCTCATTTTTTGGCGAAACATTACCAATCTCTCGGGATGAAAAATCCCCAAGTGCGGGCCGAAGTATATGTGACGCTCAACGGCCGGCGAAGTCAATTACTCGTTGACCCCACGGTTGATTTATCTAAATTAACGGATTCTTGGCAACCTAAAACATGGATTTTGCCAGCTCCAACCCCATGATATGCGCTATTTGATTTTGTTTTGTCTTCCCCTCATCACCTGGGGCCAAAAAGGAAAAATTTCGGGTCGAGTTATCGTCGACCAAAAACCAATTGCCCAAGCCATGGTATTTACCAAGGATGGAAAATCATTTGCAGAAACCAATGCGGAAGGGTTTTTTTCGCTCCCAAGCTTGCCTTTTGGAACTTACCAAATCGTGGCATTTGCGGAAGGGTATAACCAGGTGGAGCAATCTGTCCTTTTAAATGCATCTACGGCTGCTTGTGTCTTGTCTCTTACCATTTTGAGTAAAGAATTGGATGAGGTGAAGATTCAAGCTGAGCGAGAACGGACGTTTGGTATGACACGCCTACGTTCGGTAGAAGGCCTAAATATCTTTGAAGCTAAGAAATCGGAGGTCATTGTGCTAAAAGATATGACAGCCAATCTCGCTACCAACAACGCCCGCCAAGTATTTGCCAAGGTTCCCGGGTTGAATATCTGGGAAAATGATGGGGGAGGGTTGCAATTGGGAATTGGCGGCCGAGGTCTGTCACCCAACCGTACGGCTAATTTCAATACCCGGCAAAATGGATACGATATCGCGGCAGATGCGCTCGGGTATCCAGAAAGTTACTACACGCCACCCACGGAGGCCTTAGAGCGTATTGAGGTTGTTCGGGGGGCTGCTTCTCTTCAATATGGGACTCAATTTGGGGGATTGCTGAATTTTCGAATGAAAAAAGGTCCTACCGACAAGAAAATCGAACTTACTTCCCGACAAACCGGTGGTTCTTGGAATTTTTTCAATTCCTTCAACAGCCTTGGTGGTCAAGTGGGTAAATTGAATTATTATACCTTCTATCAGCGCAAACAAGGAGACGGTTGGCGGCCTAATGCCCAATTCAGCTACGACATGGCGTACGGGGCCGTACAATGGAAACCTAATGACAAGTTCTCCATTTCGGCTGATTACACCTTCATGAATTACTTAGCCAAACAGCCTGGAGGTTTGACAGATGCACAATTCAATCAAAATCCAAGGCAAAGTATCCGGAATCGGAATTGGTTTGGAGTCGATTGGAACCTGGCTTCCTTAACGCTTGATTATGCGTTTTCAGCAAAAACCAAAATGAATACGCGGTTCTTTGGGGTTTCAGCACGGCGACAGGCTTTGGGGAATTTAGAACGCATCAGCGTGGCTGATTTTGGACAAAATCGAGATCTCATCGATGGATTATTCCAAAATATAGGCAACGAGACCCGGCTCATTCACTACTACCGCACGGGAAATCAGAATGCGATTTTCCTCACGGGTGTGCGTACTTACCTCGGATCTGCCCGCAGCCGACAAGGAGAAGCCGATGCGACAGATCAACCCAACTTTGCTTTTTTAAATCCGACCAATTTAGAAGATTCTGACTTTCGGTTCCCTAGCCGAAACTACAGTTATTTCATTGAAAATATCTTTAATCTCTCCGATCAATGGAGCCTAACGCCGGGCTTTCGGTGGGAAAATATTCAAACCTTCGCCAATGGTTATTACAAACAACGGGTATTTGACGGCGCGGGGAATTTGATTGTGGATAACCGAATAGACGAGACCCAATCCCGAATTCGATCATTCCCAATCTTTGGTCTTGGCATTAGTTACAAACCCTCGCTTTCTATCGAGGCGTATGGGAATATTTCTCAAAATTACCGCGCCATTAATTTCAACGATATCCGAATCAATAATCCCAACATCATCATCGATCCCAATATTCAGGATGAACGTGGGTATTCGGCCGATTTGGGCGCACGCGGTAGTCTTGCACAAGGGAAAATCCAGTTTGATGCTTCGTTGTTTTACCTTCGCTACAATGATCGCATCGGACTATTGCTGCGTTCAGATCAACCCCCCTTGTTTTTGGATTATAGGTACCGGACCAATATTTCCGATGCCCGGAATATCGGCATTGAAAGTTTCATTGAATCCGACTTGATGAAATGGTTTCGGCCCAAATCAACTTTTGCCGTGAATGTGTTCACCAATTTCTCCCTCATCGATGCCCGGTACATCAATACCGATGAGCCTTCAATTCGTGGACGGCAAGTGGAATTGGTGCCAACGGTCATGGTACGCTCTGGGGTGTCGTATGTTGGAAAAAAGTGGCGAGCTACGTATCAATTTAATTATACAGCCCGCCAATTCACCGATGCAACGAATGCCATTCGGAGTAGTTCAGCTGTTAATGGCATTATTCCCGCCTATCAAATTATGGATCTCTCGTCAAGTTATCAGGTATCCAAACGAATTTCCTTGGAAGCTTCAGCTAATAATCTCCTGAATACCGCTTATTTTACCCGTCGAGCCGATGCATATCCCGGTCCTGGGATTATTCCGTCGGACGGACGCGCCTTCTTTTTGACAGTCGGGGTGACCTTATAAACTCATTAAATCTTTGAATTTGATGGCTTGCCGGCGGGAAATTTCAATTTTCTCGCCACCCCAATTCTTATCTCCTGATTTCAACGTCACCAACAGTCCACCCGAAAACCAAGGTTCAATTTTGGCGATGCTGTGCAAGTTGATGATGTGCTTGCGGTTGGCACGGAAGTAAATTTTGGGATCTAATCTTTCCTCCAAAGCATTTAAAGACTTTAATATCAAAGGTTTTTGATCTTCAAAATGCAAACGGACATAATTCCCCATCGACTCAAACAAGCGGACTTGGCCAAGTTTGACAAACCAACATTTTTCCCCATCCTTGACAAAGATCTGATCCCCCTCGGATAAGTAGGTTTGCGATTCTTGTTTGAGTGCTTGGTCTTTCAATTCATTCTCGACTTTTTGAATAGCCTCCGAAAGGCGTTGCAATTCAATGGGTTTGAGGATGTAGTCGAGCGCGTTGACTTCAAAAGCCTTCAACGCATATTCATCATACGCGGTGGTGAAAATGACATGTGGTGCTTTGTCTTCCAGACTTTCGAGCAGTTCGAATCCATTTTTACCGGGCATTTGAATGTCCAAGAATAATAAATCGGGTTCAAGCTCGTCCATGAGCTCCAAAGCCTCCTCAGCATTGGCCGCTTCCCCAACAATCTGGAGCTTAGGGAAGTTTTCCAACAATCGTTTCAATTCATTCCGCGCTAAACGCTCGTCATCAACAATAAGTGCTTTCATAATTTATTGAATGGATGGATGTATAGGGATTCGTATTTCGGCACAAACCGTGAGTTCATTTTCTTGAAAGATACGAAAATGAGCTTCTGGGCCATATAATAAATGGAGTCGTTGCTCTGTATTTTGAAGACCAAAGCCCCCATGATCACTCGGTGAAGTGGGAATGTTTAACTCGCCTGTATTCCGAATGGTCAAGTGTAATGAAGTATCGTGAAGTTGACTCGAAATTTCAATGTACCCCCACCGGATGGCTTTTTGTACTCCGTGTTTGATGGCATTTTCAACCAAGGTCTGCATCATCATAGGAGGAACTTGCACAGGTAAAGTATCATCAGCAATATCCCACTTGACTTGCAGGCGCTCTTCGTACCGGACTTTCTCCAGGGCAAGGTAATCTTCTATGGTTTTGAGTTCATCGCGTAGTTCTACCGTTTTTCGACGATCGGCGATGAGTGAACTTCGTAGAATGCTGGATAATTGTGTAATTCCGGCTTGAGCCCGAACCGGATCTTCCAAAATCAAGGCGCGTATGCTATTCAAAGCATTAAACATGAAATGAGGGTTCATTTGCGCCCGAAGGACTTTCGATTCGGTTTCACGGATAGACGATTGAAGTTTTAGCCGTTCAATCTCATCTTGCCTTCTTTCGTTGGTATAATGGTAAAATACATAAATCAGCACCCAAATCAATACGGGTTTACTTTGCGAAATGAGGTAAATCAAATCCCGCATGGCCCAATTCATGGCCGAGGTATCAATGATGGCATTGTCGAGGGGAATATTCAAGGCGGTCATTAACGTCGTCATGCAAATGACAGCCAAACCTGTTCGGAAAAGCAAACTGGAAAGCGAAAGCTTAATCCATTGGTACCGCATAAAAACCAACCGAAAAGAATGCGTCAGCGTTATGCCGGCAAAAGTATTGGCAAGTGCATTGCCTAGGATCGACTCCAATTCAATCCATGAAAAAGAAAATACGGCAAAATAACCGGTCAGCTCAGTCAAGGAATAAAATCCCCAGCCCAAAACTTGACAAAGCCAATATAAACGATTTTTATTCATACCCACCTCAATAGAATAGCAAGATACTTCAAAAATGTACCTGATCGGATGGATTCAGGAGGGAAGGTGAACGTGCTCAATAAAAGGTGGATTTAAACCGTCAGTGTGAGCAAATGCTGCGTATCATTTTCACGAAGAACAGAAAATTCCTGGGTATCGTAGTGGTAATGGAGATGATAAAGGCAAAGGTTGGAGTGTTGAAAATCATCCATTTCAGCCAATGGCTTTTTCAGAAGTTGAGTCAATAAAATGCGCATGGCGCGGCCGTGCATGGCAATCAAGATGAGATCTTCATCCCGCTGTCCTAAGATTCGTTGGAGGGCAATCTGCTGCCGTTCGGCAACCTGCTGTGGACTTTCTCCACCCGGCGAGGCCAAATAGGTATGCCCCATTCGCCACCCCTCGATCATTTTGGTATGATCACTGTCGGCGGCAGGATCTGGTTTCTTACCTTCTTTGGTACCCCACGAAATTTCATTCAATCCCACATGTTTTTCGTACGGAATACCCGCCTCGATGAATGACTGGACCGATTGAAATGTCCGCTTCAATTCTGAAATGTAGATTTTCTGAAACGGAATATGCTGATATGCACCAAAAAAGGCCTGGGCTTGGGCTTTCCCTAAGTCGTTAAGGTCGGCATCTATACCGCTTCCTTGGACAACCCCTAAGCGGTTGTAGGCAGTTTCGCCATGACGAATGAGGTAGATTTCTTTGACTCGACTGGACATGGGATTTTTTGTTTAGCTGCGCGGGAATGTGTAGTATTACCCAGTTTTTCTTTTGATGAAGAAAAACTGAAATTTCACGCAAAATTACAGAAAAGATGTTTAAAAACTTGGTAGATCTGGAAAATTTGAAACAAATGGACCAGCAGTCCATGGGCGGTCACCTAGGTATTGAGTATTTAGAGGTAGGCCCCGATTTCCTCAAAGCCCGAATGCCCGTTGATCACCGCACCAAACAACCTTTTGGAATTCTCCACGGTGGTGCCTCAGTCGTTTTGGCTGAAACGTTGGGTTCCATTGCCTCTTTCTTATGTTTAGATGATCCAACGAAACAACGAGCTGTAGGGTTGGAGATCAACGCCAACCACCTCCGATCAGTGGCAAATGGCTGGGTCTATGGCGTCACCAAGCCTTTGCATATTGGCCGACGAACTCAAGTATGGGAAACCCGTATCACCAACGAGGAAGATAAGCTGGTGTGCGTGAGCCGATTGACGGTAAGTGTGATAGATGTGTCGAATTGACGCAATTTGGCTGAGGGTAGTTTGAATTTTGGTTGAAATACAATATCTTTCACCACTTAATCCTTCCTCGATGAGAAAAATTTACGCTTTGCTCTTTTGGTGCGCCACAGTAAGTAGTGCCATGGCGCAGACTTTTTACCCGTATGCGCCCATCCCGTTCAATCAAGTTAAATTGAAAGATGAATTTTGGTACCCCAAAATTGAAGTCAATCGCACGGCCACAATTCCTTGGTCCTTTCAACAATGCCAAGAAACCGGTCGAATCAAAAACTTTGAACAAGCTGCCGCCCGTCAAGGGAAATTCTGTGGAGTTTATGTGTTTGACGATACCGATGTATACAAAACTATGGAGGGGGCAGCCTATTCGCTGCAAGTAAATTATGATCCCAAGCTGGATGCTTATTTGGATAGCTTAATCACCTTAATTGGTAAAGCACAAGAGGAAGATGGCTATTTGTACACCGTCCGGACAATGGGCGACAAACACCACTGGATCGGCAAGGAACGGTACGAAAAAGAGCATGAACACAGCCATGAGCTATACAATGTGGGTCATTTTTATGAGGCAGCTACGGCGCATTTTTGGGCTACCGGAAAACGATCCATGCTCAACCTCGCCATCAAAAACGCCGATCACCTGTTGACGGTTTTTGGGCCAAACAAAAAATCGGTGGCCCCCGGTCATCAAGTTATTGAAATGGGCTTGGTCAAGATGTACCGTGCCACAGGAAAAAAAGAGTATTTGGATTTAGCCCAATTTTTTATTGATGCGCGCGGAAAACGAATATATCCCAAAAAGATTGGGACGCCCGGAGCAACTGTATGGGAAACAGGAGAATATTGGCAAGATCACGCCCCCGCCATTGAACAAACAGAGGCCATCGGACATGCCGTGCGTGCCACGTATTTATATGCTGGAATGGCAGATGTTGCCGCATTGACTCAAAATGACGCCTACATTCAAGCCATTCATGCCTTGTGGGAAAACGCGGCTGGAAAGAAAACCTACGTCACGGGGGGTATCGGAGCATCCGGCGGTTGGGAAGGTTTTGGACCAGATTATGACCTGCCCAACGAAGATGCTTATTGCGAAACTTGTGCTGGCATTGGGAACGTGTACTGGAATCACCGGATGTTTTTGTTAACAGGGCAAGGTAAATACATGGACATGGTGGAACGTACCTTATACAACGGTATTTTAGGCGGCATTGGCCTAGACGGAAAAAGCTTTTATTACGCCAATCCGATGGAATATCGGATAGAAAATGGACAGTTATCTGGGGAGAATAAACGATCGCCGTGGTTTACCTGTTCGTGTTGCCCGTCTAATATCTGCCGGTTTATGCCGTCGATCCCAGGGTATATCTATGCCCAACAAGGGAGTCATGCCTACATTAATTTGTACATGACGAGTAGTACAGAGGTTGAATTGCCTGAAAAACAATCGGTTCTGATTAAACAAGAAACGAACTACCCATGGCAAGGAGCTGTGCAAGTAAGCCTGGAAACCAAAGCCAAAAAAGGTGTTTCGATGACGTTGCATTTGCGTGTCCCGGGCTTCGCGGGTTCCGACATCTATCCAACAGATCTTTATCAAGCACCTAGTAATCAACAAAAAATCAAAATCGCCATCAACGGGAAACCCCTCGACCTGTTGCCAGACTCCGCCGGATATTTGGTGATCTCCCGGACATGGAAGTCAGGGGATGTCGTTCTCTTAGATTTCCCAATGGAAACCAAAGCGGTCACATCACACGCCAAGGTAAAAGCGAATGTCAATCGAATTGCGATTCAACGGGGCCCGATTATGTATTGTGCAGAATTTGCCGATAATGATGATCGAACTGCCACCTTGATTATCCCCAATCAGCACCCCACATTCCAAGAAAAATTCGAACCGTCTATCCTAGGTGGGGTCATGACCTTAACGACCCCCGGTAAAGTTATTTCAATTCAACCCACCAACGTGAAAACCATAGATCGGCCGATCCGTCTGATTCCTTATTATGCCCGTTCAAATCGAGGCGTAGGAGAAATGAAGCTGTGGTTTCCAACAAAAATTACCAATGTACAGGTTGAGTAGACGGGGTTTGAATTATGAATTATGAATTATGAATTATGAATTATGAATTATGAATTATGAATTATGAATCAATGTCGTTTAGTTAGGGGATTTCACCTAATCCAGCACCAACGGTGCTTAATCAATAACCTAGCCTGTGAAGGCTAGGAAAATGGCACAAACCCTAGCAAAAAAAAGGCCTGACGGGCCGTAATCATGGGCTGCCGCGTGGGAGGATCCACTAACTAAACGACATTGCATTATGAATTCTGAATTGGAGTAATTTTATCTTTTTTACGAATAAAAATAGTATGAAAAAATACATCGCTTTTGTCTTGCTGGGAACTTCAATTTTTGCCTGTACGGAAAATCAACGAACCGAAAGTACGTCACTTCCACTTATTGGAACTTGGCAGCTTATCCAAGGGACTGTTATTGAAGGAATTGACACGACAGTGACAGATTATACCCAAAATGTTTCCTTCATTAAAATTATCAATGATACCCATTTTTCTTTCCTTTTACATGACTTGAAAAAAGGAAAAGGAGCGGATTCCATTTTTGCCTCAGGTGGTGGACGTTACACACTTCGAGATAGCCTATACACAGAACACTTGGCCTATTGCAGCGATAGAAATTGGGAGGGAAATGATTTCGAATTTACAATCCAGATCAAAAACGACACCTTGATTCAAACGGGTATTGAAAAAGTAGCGAGTGTCGGTGTCAATCGGTTAAATACGGAAAAGTATGTTCGAATAAAATAAGGTTTTCCAAACGGATTACCACGTAGCTGTTTTTTATTTGTTCTCTGTCCTCCCTCCGATGACCATCCTGGGGTGGGTGTTTCATCAGTAAAATAAACTAGAATGTATTTTAAGATTAATTTGGCATCTCTTTTGATCGTATTGGCGTCGTTGATGTTAACAGCACAAGGAAACTTGCCGCAACCACAACATGCTCTTGAATTTAATGTCTTGGATTTTGGTGCCATAGGGGATGGTAGAACCTTGAATACGGTAGCGATTCAACAAGCGATTGATCAAGCGCACCAACAGGTATTAGGCGGGACAGTCGTTTTTCCGAAAGGGAAATTTCTCACGGGCAGCATCGAGCTAAAAGGTAATGTACATTTGTACCTACGTGAGGGGGCGGTTTTATTGGGAAGTACTCACCCAAAAGATTATACGGCTATGGATGGCGAGGGGAGGCCAATAGCACCGAAGAAGGATGATAATTCTCAATTGGCGTTAATTTTAGCGCGTCAAGCCCATCATATTAAAATTTCAGGAAAAGGGGTGATTGATGGCCAAGGGCGTGCGTTGGCCTTGACGATTGACAGTTTGCATCATACGGGTCGTCAGATCGATCCGAACTACACCACGGAATTGATGCGTCCCAATGAACGGGTTCGACCTAAATTATTTCGGTTCTCGCAATGCAATCACGTAAAAATTCACGATTTGACGCTTCAAAACAGTGCGAGTTGGGGTTTATCCTTTGAACTGTGTACCGATTTGGAAATAAAAAAAATTAAGTTGATTAATCGCGCGTATTGGAATAACGATGGGATGGATATTACGGATTGCCGAGATGTTCGGGTTACACATTGTGATGTTAACTCAGCTGACGATGGCATTTGTTTGAAATCGTATTATCCGGGTTATACCAACGATGGAATTTACATTGCGCATTGTACCATTCGGTCCAGCGCCAGCGCCATAAAATTTGGAACGGCGTCCTACGGTGGTTTTAAAAATGTGACGATTGAACACATTAAAATTTACGATACGTTCCGGTCTGCGATTGCCATAGAATCTGTGGATGGTGGCCTGATCGAGAATATTAAGGTACACAATATTGTGGCAAAGAATACCGGAAATGCGATCTTCATTCGCTTAGGTCATCGGGATGGGGCGAGCCCCGGTATCATTCGGAATGTCCATATAAAGAATATGAAAGTGGAGGTTCCTTTTGGTCGGCCCGATGTGAAGTATGACATGCGCGGGCCGGAGGTTCCTTTTTTCCACAATCCATTCCCAGCTTCAATTGTAGGGATCCCAGGACATAGGATTGATGGCGTAGTCCTTGAAAATATCAGCATAACCTACCCGGGAAGAGCTTCAAAAGGGATGGCCTATGTACCGATCAGTCGGTTAAATCAAGTGCCAGAACAGGTCAAGAAATACCCGGAGTTTGATATGTTTGGTGAACTTCCCGCGTGGGGTTTCTATGTTCGTCATGCCAATGGATTGCAATTCAAAAACTTGACATTACGTCTAAAGAACGATGATTTTCGACCAGCTTTTGTGTTTGATCAAGTAAGTGGACTGAAGATGGACTCGGTTAACTTGCCGAAATCCACAAAAAATGAAATTGTGTTACACCAGGCTATAAATCTGGCATTAGACAATCAGGCTTCGGCTACCGCATTGGATGTAACCTTACGGGATTAGATAGGCCAATTCGTATAATCGAAAACCATAAAAAAAATCAGGCTATTTTCGGTAGCCTGATTTTTCAATTTATTGCCTAATGTATAGAAATAGGAAAGAAGATTATACTTCGGTTGCGCTTCCTCTCGTATCCTCCACGGGTATCGTGACATCCGTAGGCTTTGTTTCCTCTGCCACGGTTGTCGGGGTTTCAGCTGGTTTGGTGGCATCCAAAAATGCTTGGTATTCCGTAGGCTTTTCGAACGGACGGTCACCGATTAGCTCAACCAAATCGTGTTGGAATAAAATTTCTCTTTTGAGTAACTCTTTTGCTAAAATGTCCAAAAGATCTCGTTTCTCTGTGAGGAGATTTTTGGTTCTTTCGTAAGCCTCTTGAATGATTTTCTTCACTTCCTCGTCAATAGCGCGTGCGGTATCTTCAGAGTACGGTTTGGTAAACGAATATTCCCCTTGCGTCTTAGAGTCGTAGAAAGAGACATTCCCGATACGGTCATTCAGTCCGTACATGGCCACCATACTGTAGGCCATTTTGGTGATTTTCTCGAGATCACTTAAAGCTCCGGTGGTGATTTTACCAAAAACAACGTCTTCAGCCGCACGCCCACCCAACGCCATACACATTTCGTCTAGGAGTTGTTCTGTCCGGTAAAGATACTGTTCACGGGGCAAGTACTGGGCATACCCAAGAGCAGCTACACCACGGGGAACGATGGAAACTTTAACCAATGGATTCGCGTGTTCTAAAAACCAGCCCGTTATGGCGTGTCCTGCTTCATGGAAAGCCACGATTTCTTTTTCCTCAGGGGAAATGAGTTTGTTTTTCTTCTCGAGTCCGCCAATTTCTCGGTCAATGGCGTCTTGAAAATCTTTGGTTTCAACCGCGGTTTTATTTCGACGTGCGGCTAACAAGGCCGCTTCGTTACACACATTGGCAATTTCAGCACCAGCGAATCCGGGAGTTTGGGCGGCTAATTTCTTCGCATCGACTTCCGAAGCAAGCTTTAGATTGCGCATGTGAACTTTGAAAATAGCTTCCCGACCAATGATATCCGGGGCATCTACTGAAATTTGTCGGTCAAAGCGGCCTGGACGAAGGAGCGCGGAGTCCAAAACATCAGGGCGGTTTGTGGCCGCCAAAATGATGATACCGCTATCAGATCCGAAACCATCCATTTCGACAAGCAGCGAGTTGAGCGTATTTTCTCGCTCATCATTGCCACCCGGCATCGATCCACGTCCGCGAGAACGGCCTACTGCGTCGATTTCGTCAATGAAGATGATACAGGGTGCTTTTTCCTTAGCTTGTTTGAATAAATCCCGTACACGAGCGGCCCCGACTCCGACGAACATCTCAACAAAGTCCGATCCTGACAACGAAAAGAAGGGTACGCCAGCTTCTCCAGCGACAGCTTTGGCCATCAAGGTTTTACCTGTACCTGGAGGGCCAACCAGCAATGCACCTTTGGGAATTTTACCCCCTAAGTCGGTGTATTTTTTAGGCTTTTTCAAGAATTCGATAATTTCTTCAAGTTCTTCTTTGGCTTCATCAAGGCCGGCTACGTCTTTGAAGGTAATTTTGACGCTGCTGTCTGCATCAAAAAGAGCTGCCTTCGACTTCCCGATATTGAAGATGGCGCCGCCTGGGCCTCCACCGCCACTCATGCGGGTCATGAAGAAGTACATGAGCCCAATGAAAATCAAGATAGGAAGCCATTGGATTAAGTCACCAAAAAAGTTTTCCCGTGTGATGGTATTGGGATACAATTGTGATTTGTATTCTGCCGGTAAGTTGGTTTTATCCAAGAAGGCATTAAACTGATTCATGAATGAATCAGAGGAAACTACATTCAAGGACAAGTGAGGAGCTTGTTTGTAGCGGTTATTGCCAAGCAGTCGTTTATACTGTTCTTTTTGAAGCGCTTCCTTGGTAAGCGTGATTTCAACCGAATTCAATCCCTGTACCACATCAATGTTCTTCACATCTTGGGCCATGACCATGGACTCAAGTTGTTTGTATTTGACAGGGGAAAGTGGATTGGAACGATTATAAACTAAGAAGCCAATGATCGAAATGATCAAAGCAGCGACCACCCAGCCTTGGATTCCCGTACCTCCTGGGGTGGGTTTACCTTTGGGCCTTGGGGGGAATTTCGGATTGTTTTCAGCCATGTTTGTGTGATAAATTACAAGTTTCCTCGAGTTACGTCTTGTGTTTAACTCGTTGTTTTTTTTATTGTTTTGCTGGAGTTAATATATCCCCTTCTTCGATGCGGCGAACGTCAGCGTCACCCCACAAAGATTCGATGTCATAAAACTCGCGGCGGTCTTTTTTTAAGATATGAACCACTACATCAACATAGTCGAGTAGAATCCATTCTTTATTTTGTTGGCCTTCTCTATGCCAAGGAGATTGTTGGGTGTTTTTGTAGACCACTTCATCAACGGACTGGGCAATGGCATCAATTTGCGTGTCGGAATTTCCGGAGCAAATCACAAAAAAATCGGTAATGGCTTTATGGATTTTTCGTAGATCAAGGATCTGGACATCAAAGCCTTTTTTTTCCAACATCCCGTCAGCGATTAATTCTGCTAGCGCCTCGCTGGAAAGTTCTTTGTTTTTCTTCATTCAATTCTAAGAATACGTTAATTTTGTCAGTTTCCAAGGGAGTATTTCGCGCCGGATGGAATCAAATCTGAACTGCTAATTTAATAAAAATTGTACAAAATTCAGCCCAATTCTTTGATTGTCGGGAAAAACCTTGTCGATCTGCCAACTTGTCATTCTACTAACGACATCGCCCGGGAATTAATTCACCAATCCCCCCCTCAGGAGGGAACAGTGGTCATTACGGGAGTACAAACGGCCGGAAAAGGACTACGAGGGAATGCTTGGCAAGTTGAACCTCATCAGAATTTGACGTTCTCCGTTATTCTCTACCCCACTTGGCTCGCACCAACGCAAGCCTTTGACCTTACGCTCGCCATGTCATTGGGGGTTTTGGAGGCTTTACAGACCTTGGGTTTGGCCCATGCGCAGATTAAATGGCCAAATGATGTGTACTTGTCTTCCGGAAAAGTAGGTGGGATGTTGATTGAACCTACTTGGTCAGGAAACACCTGTAGTTCGTGTGTTGTGGGCATTGGTCTGAACATCAATCAATTCCAGTGGCCTCTGCCCCGAGCTACCTCGCTGGCCAAAGAAACTGGAAAAACATGGAGTCTTTCCTTTGTTTTGACACACCTTTTGGAATCCCTAGATCGATCTTACCAGGCCATGATGCTGCCCGAGTTTCGATCGAGTGCCCTCAAACGATATTATCAGCACCTCATTGGCTTTGAACAGCTCAGAAGATACCAAGCGAACGGTCAATCCTTTTGGGCAACTTTGCAAGGTGTGGATCCTTGGGGCCGTTTGGCGTTAATCGATACCGCGGGCACTTCGAGTTACTACGATGTAAAGGAAGTGGAATTTTGTTGGGATTAACCTCCTGATTTTTTAGTTTTACAAAACCTTATGATGAATCTAGCGCCCTGATCGGGACACATACGATACGAAATGAACCCAGAAAGAATACGATTAAGCCAAAGATCGGACAATAAAGGATGGAAAAAGTGGGGCCCTTATTTATCTGAACGACAGTGGGGGACCGTCCGGGAAGATTACAGTGTGTACAGCAACACCTGGGATTACCTCCCACACGACATGGCGCGCTCTCGTGCTTACAGATGGGGCGAAGATGGTATTGGAGGAATTTCAGATAACAAGCAACATATTTGTTTTGCGGTAGCGCTCTGGAATCACCAAGATTCAATCCTCAAAGAACGCCTTTTCGGCGTGACTGGCTCAGAGGGAAATCACGGGGAAGATGTGAAAGAGTTGTACTATTATCTAGATAGTACACCGACGCACTCCTACATGAAAATGCTGTACAAGTACCCTCAAAAAGCGTATCCTTATACCCAATTGCTTGAAGAAACCCGGAAACGCTCGCGGAAAGACCCAGAGTTTGAATTGATGGATACTGGGATTTTCGATGAGCAAAAATACTTCGATGTATTCATTGAGTATGCTAAGGTTGAGGAAAATGATATTCTCATTCAAATTACAGCCCACAACCGCGGGCTGGAAGACGCCCCGCTCACCTTATTGCCCACCTTGTGGTTCCGAAATACATGGTCGTGGGGGTATGAGGATTTTGAACAAAAACCCATGTTGACCGGGATCGCCCAATCGCAGGTTGAACTTTATCACCGGTTGTTCGGTCGTATGAAATTGTACTGTGAAGGGGCCGATGAATTACTCTTCTGTGAGAATGAAACGAACTTGGAACGCGTGTTTGGGCGTAAAAATGAAACGCCTTACTGCAAAGATGGGATCAATAATTACATTTTGACCCAGGATCGTTCATCAATAAATCCCAACCGAATCGGCACCAAGGTTTCGGCTCAGTACGCCAAACAGGTGCCAGCGGGTAAATCGGTCTCGATTCGGCTTCGATTTACCCAAAACACCGGTTTAGCACAGCCATTTGCCGATTTCGATGCGTTATTTAACCAAAGAAAACAAGAAGCCGATCTATTTTACGACGATATTCAACAGGACATTCAAGAGAAACACCTCAAAGAAGTCCAACGGCAAGCGTTCGCCGGCATGATGTGGTGTAAACAGTTTTATTATTACAATGTCGATCAGTGGATGAAAGGGGATCCGAAAATGCCCTTTGAGTTTCGAGGTCGAAATTTTCAGCGCAATGCCCCTTGGCGTCATGCCTACATGGCCAATATTCTTTCCATGCCCGACAAGTGGGAGTATCCATGGTTTGCGGCTTGGGACTTGGCGTTTCATACCCTAACATTAGCCCGCGTTGATCCAGATTTTGCCAAACGCCAACTCGCTGTGGTTCTTCGGGAATACTACATGCACCCGAATGGACAGATTCCTGCATACGAATGGAACTTCTCCGATGTGAATCCTCCAGTACATGCCTGGGCTACTTGGAAAGTGTATGAAATCGATAAAGAGCGAAATGGCGGGAAAGGGGATATTGCCTTTTTGGAACGAATTTTTCATAAATTAACCTTGAATTTCACGTGGTGGGTGAATCAAAAAGACGAGGATGGCAACAGCCTTTTTGGGGGAGGATTTTTAGGCTTAGACAACATTGGGGTCTTTGATCGCAATGCCCAAATTCCGGGTATAAAACTCCAACAAGCGGATGCGACAGGTTGGATGGCAATTTATACCCTAAATATGTTGCGGATTGCTTGCGAAATATCCTTGGAACGGCCCGTGTATCAGGATATGGCCTCCAAGTTTTTTGAGCATTTTCTTCACATTGCGGCAGCCATCAATAAGTTCAGCGAAGATGGCCGTTCTGGATTATGGGATGAAACGGATCAGTTTTATTATGATAAAATATCAGGTCCTTACGGCGATGCCCTTCTCATGAAGATTCGTTCTTTGGTCGGACTAATCCCCTTGTGTGCGGTGGAGGTCCTGGACGATGAGATTTTATCTAAATTGCCAGATTTTAAACGCAGGTTGGAATGGGTGCTTAAAAATCGACCTGATCTAGCCGAGCTTATTTCACGTTGGGATGAGCCCGGAAAAGGATCAACACATTTATTGGCTTTGCTTCGGGGGCACCGGATGAAAATGGTCCTTCGGCGGATGTTCGACGAAATGGAGTTTTTATCTGATTATGGAATTCGCTCTTTATCCAAATTTCACAAAGAAAATCCGTATACCTTCAACCTCCATGGCGAAAACCTTTCGGTCGTGTATACACCGGGAGAGTCAGACCTCGCGATAATGGGAGGAAATTCCAACTGGCGTGGGCCCGTCTGGTTTCCTCTCAATTATTTGATCATCGACTCTTTGATGAAGTTTTATCAATACTACGGGGATGACTATGAAATTGAGTACCCAACCAATTCGGGCCAGATCGTGTCGATTCGGGAGGCGGCGATGCAAATTTCGGAACGATTGATCTCAATCTTTGAGCCAAGTGCTGACGGGACCCGACCCGGCATGGTGGGTAACGTAGATCGAGAACAAGATCCTCATTTCTCATCCTATCACTTGTTCTTTGAGTATTTTCATGGCGATAATGGGCGAGGTTTAGGCGCTTCGCATCAGACGGGCTGGACGGGTCTGGTGGCCGATTTAATCGCACAGGTGAGTACGTACCGGAAAAATCAAGAGAAAAAATAATGTGGCTCCGGTCGGTTTTAATGAAACCGATCGGAGCGTACTTCCAAGTTTTTCATAACCTCAGCCTCTTGTCTAAGTAGTTCTTCCCATCGTGCGCGTACTTTTTCTTTAGGCTGGTACGTCTCGGCCAGTTCGATGAAATTCCGGTAATGACCTGCCTCGGAAATCATGAGTTCATGGTAAAATTTCTTTAGGCTTTCGTCCGAAATTTGTTCCGATAAAAGTTTGAATCGCTCGGCGCTGCGGGCTTCTATCATGGCACAAAAAAGGACATCTTCCATCAGTTGATCATCCAATGATCCTCCTTTCTTCATGCACTTTTGCAAAGCCGCGACATACTCATCCTTTCGTTTCGGTCCAAGAGCAATACCTCTCTTTTTCATTTCTTTCAAGACCCGTTGAAAATGCCCCCATTCCTCGGTCACAACGGGGGTCATGACGTCAATAAGCCGGGTTTTTTCTGGGTATTTCACAATCAACGCGATACACGTAGACGCCGCTTTTTGCTCACAAAAGGCGTGGTCAATCAAAATATCGGCGAGGTTCATTTCAGCAATATTGACCCACCTCGGGTCAGAGGGCAAGCGAAGCCCCAAAGTTGTTACGTGCTCAGCCATGTTGTTGTTTTCTTTTTTGTCTTTTGTCCAACGTCATTAAAAAAGCAGGCAACACCATAAGGTTCGATACCATGCCAATCAAAAGCGTTACGGAAACCAGTAGTCCAAGGAATACAGTTCCTTTGAAACCCGAGGCAACAAAGATTCCAAATCCGAAGAATAGGATAATCGCGGTATACACCATACTTACACCTGTCTGACGAATTGTATTTTGAACAGCCTCTTGCAGACTTCGTCCCAGTTTAATTTCGTCTTTGTATTTGGTCAAGAAATAAATCGTTCCGTCGGAGGCAATACCAAAAGCGATGGAAAAAATAAGGGTTGTTGAGGGCTTGAGTGGAATCTGGGCAATACCCATGATACCCGCTGTGATGATGAGCGGTATAATGCTGGGAATTGCCGATATCAAGACCGTCCGTGCATTGAGGAATTGGGTTGCCATCACAAAACAAACCAAAAGAATAGCAAGAGCCGTACTTTCCACGAGGTTATCCAATAAATAAGCGTTTCCTTTCGTAAAAACAACCCCATTCCCCGTTACTTGGGCCTCCACTTGATCTTCCGCCGGAAGCCAAGCCTCCGCATCCCGATCGTAATTAAATAGTGTATCAATTTTGGCTTGCAATTCATCAGCTAAAATCCCCAACCGCTTGGATCCGATATCTCCCACTTGATAACTAACACGCGTTTGGCTGCGGGTAGAGTCCATGAAGGAGGCTAACTGCTGGGTACTTTGACTGGCATTGCCCGCATACTCATTCAGTTTTTGCAGTTCGAGTGCCCCCGGTAAAACGTAATATTTGGGATCTCCGCCTCGATACCCTTGATAAATGAATTTTAAACCCTCGACGATGGAAAGTGGACTGGTAAATTCTTCATACGAGGCAAATTGGTTTTGCATGACCTTAATTTTATTCAAAATTCGAGGATCAAGGACACCATTGGGCGTTTTGGTATCGATGGATACCTCAAACGGTACGACGCCTTTAAAATGCTTTTCAATAAACTTTAGATCCGCAAAAATAGGGTCGTCTTCGGGAAGATCGTCTACGACATACCCTACAGCCGTGATTTGGGTCATCGCTAAAACCGACAGAAATACCAAACTGGCGACTGTCCAATAGAGCTTGGTTCGATGCCCCATCACGATCGTGACAATCCATTCCAATAAGGCAGAAATTCGATTATTGGACAAATGTTTAACATGTTTCGCACTTGGCGGGGCTAAATAGCTAAAAATAATAGGGATTAATATGAGGGAAAGGGCCCAGGTAGTCATCACACATAAAGAGGCCACAAGACCAAACTCCATCAATAAGTTACTCCCGGTAAAGTAAAAAACGATGAAGCCAATAAAGGTAGTCAGGTTGGCAATAAAGGTTGATTTTCCCACCTTTTCGATCGCAACCGATAAAGCACTGCGTTGATTTAGGCTGGCAAGATATTCTTCTTGGTAGCGGTTGATGAGGAAAATGGAGTTGGGTATGCCGATGACGATGATCAGTGGCGGGATCAACCCCGTCAAAATGGTTATTTTATATCCAAACAACTGGATTAGTCCCACACACCAGATCACGGAGATTGCCACAATCAAGACCGCAAAAAAGACAATGCGTACGGATCGGAAGAATAGGTATAGAATAAGCGTCGTGACGCCAAAAGCCAAAGCCATGAAAAGGGCCAACTCTCCGGAGACTTTGGACATGAAATTGGTTCGAATATACGGCATCCCCGAATAGTGCATTTTCACCTGTTGGGCTTCCCCATAGGCAAGGGCTAACGCTTCTATTTCCCGGGTAGTTGAAATTCGTCCTTTGCTGTTGAGTTGCTTTTGGTCGAAGGTAATGGCCATGAGGTGGGCATTACCTTCTTCACTGTAAATCAATCCTTTATAAAAAGGTAAGCGGGATATTTTTTGGCGTACGCTATCCACTTCCGCCTGATTTTTAGGGAGTGAGGCACTCACGGGTTTGAATAAAAAGGATTTTTTTTCCTCATCCTTCACAATTTCAGCCAGGGTGGCATTGCTCAACACATTCTTTATCCCTTCTACATTCTTGATGTTTTGAGCCAGCTCCGACCATGCCCTGAATCGATCCAACCGATACATATCCGGATCTTCGACAGCAATTACCATGACATTGCCATCCTCCCCGTAGGTTTTTTTAAATTGTTCATACCGCTGGAAACTGGGGTCTGATTGGGGAAGAATCTTGGCCAATTCGTACGAAAGTTCCAATTTCACCGCTTGGAATCCCATCCAAGTTGTTGAGGCAGCAATGAGAAGAAGTAAAAACGGTCGGTACGCGAGAATGAACTGCGCAATTTTTTTCCAGAACATAAATTAAGGAGTTGGTGGGAATGAGGCGATTAATTGCCGAATTGCCTGCGGGGCTGTCAATCGGTCAGCTAAGACATCGGCTTTGACTTGCGCGAGCCGCTCAGTCATTCCAGGTTGTTGTAAAAATTGTTGAAGTAAATATTCTTGTAAGTAATGATGAACCCACGTAGTCTTTTGGAATTTTCTGTTTTCTTCCCACCAGCCCGACGCTTTGGTTTGTTGGGCATAATGTTGAATGGTTTCCCATATTTCGCGATGCCCGGTATTTTCTAGTGAAGAACAAGGTAAAACAGGGGGGCTCCATTGATTCTCCCGCAACGGGAATAAGTGTAAAGCGTTTTGATAATCCAGTTGGGCGTGAATTACGTGGGTCTGATTGGCTTGGTCGGCTTTATGAATAACCAAGGCATCCGCCATTTCCATGATCCCTTTTTTGATTCCTTGCAATTCATCTCCGGCATTGGGTAGCAATAAGAGCAGGAAAAAATCAACCATATCGCGTACGGAAGTTTCAGATTGACCAACCCCAACGGTTTCAATCAGGATGGTATCAAAACCAGCCGCTTCACACAAATACATCGTTTCTCGTGTCCGTTGAGCGACGCCCCCGAGTGTACTGCCTGTTGGGGAAGGCCTAACGAAAGCCTTCGGGTGATGAGCCAATTGCTCCATACGGGTCTTATCGCCTAAAATACTTCCCTTGGTTCGTTGGCTAGAAGGATCGATGGCCAAAACAGCTACTTGACGATCGTGATCGACGAGGTATAGACCCAGTTTTTCAATAAAACTACTTTTTCCTACACCGGGAACTCCCGTAATTCCTATGCGAATGGCTCGACCCGTATGCGGTAAAATTTGACTAATGACTTCCTCCCGTAGCGACTGGTCTGTTGGTAATTGACTTTCAATCAAGGTAATAGCACGGCCGAGTACCATTCGGTTGCCGGCTAAAATGCCTTGTACATACGTGTCAACTGTCAATCTTCCCAGAGCCATACGCGGTAGGTATTCCAATGAAAGCGTAAAATTAACATTATTCTATGAAACCACCGCTCAATTGGCTAGCGGGTGGTTCCAAAGTGCTTCGGCAATACGTAAATCCTCTGGGGTGGTGACTTTGATATTGCGGTAGGATCCAGGTACCAAGTGAATGGATTCGCCTGCGTACTCCAGTACACTTGCACAATCTGTAAAGTGGGGTTGTTCTCCCGCTTGAAAGGCTCGGCGCATGTGAGAGAGTAAAAAACCTTGTGGGGTTTGCATGAGTTGGATACGCGATCGGTCCAATGACCTATTTTCACCCGTGTCCAGTACCTCGCGAGGGGTGTCTTTCAAAGGCACGGCCAAAGCTGCTGCACCGTACTGTTGAGCAGCTTGAGCGACTGCCTCAATTTGGGGGCTTTCAATGAGCGGGCGAACACCATCATGAACCAAGACAACCGCTTCCTCTACCGTCTTTGGAATAGCCTGCAAGCCATGAGAAACGGATTGAAATCGACTCGCACCGCCGGGAATGACTTGTACCCGCGTTTGGATTTGAGCTTTATTTTCAGAAGTTGTGGATAGTAGAAGTGTCTCCCACATGTCTATTTCACGTTTGGGAAGTACAAGAAGTATACCGATGTGGGGGAAGGCTAAAAAAGCTTGAAGGGTATGAAAAAGCATAGGCACCCCGGCGAGAGGTAAGAATTGTTTCGGGATCTCGCTTTGCATTCGGCTCCCGCTTCCTCCAGCGACAATAATAGCGAATGTTTTCATCATAAGACAAAAAACCCGGCCGAAGCCGGGTACTTGTGATTAAAGAATCAGCATGGCATCGCCATACGTAAAAAATTTATATTTTTCTTTTATTGCTTGTTGATACGCTTCCATGATTAAGTCATAACCTCCAAAGGCAGACTTGGTCATCAGCAGGATGGACTCAGGTAAGTGAAAGTTAGACAACAAGGAATTGGCAATCTTAAACTCGTATGGAGGGAAGATGAATTTATCTGTCCAAGCGTTATCCACGGGTTTTAGACGAGAATTAGCGGATACAGAAGATTCTAAGGCTTTTAATGCTGTAGTTCCAATGGAGCACACGCGACGACCTTTATCTAACGATTCATTGACCACAGAACACGTTTCTGGGGTAATGAAGAAGTTTTCAGAATCAGTTTTGTGTTTGGTAAGATCTTCGACATCGACTTGACGGAAGGTCCCGATGCCGATGTGTAACGTGACTGGGGCAAAACTGACGCCATTGATCTGCATCCGGCGTACGGTATTTTTGGTAAAGTGCATCCCAGCAGTCGGCGCGGCAACTGCCCCTTCGTGTTCTGCGAAAATGGTTTGAAAGCGTTCTCGATCCAGTTCATTGACTTCACGAGTAATGATATCCGTCGGCAGGGGGGTTTCTCCCAATTCATAGATGGTTTGCATCATTTGTTCGTGATTGCCATCGAATAAAAATCGGATAGTCCGTCCCCGAGAGGTTGTATTGTCAATGACTTCAGCTACCAAGTCACTATCCCCAAAGTATAATTTATTTCCAACACGGATTTTACGTGCGGGGTCAACCAGAACATCCCACAATCGCATATCGCGGTTGAGTTCACGCAGCAAAAAAACCTCAATTTTAGCCCCTGTTTTTTCTTTGGAGCCGTATAGACGGGCAGGAAATACCTTGGTATTGTTGACCACCAGGGAGTCACCTTCACCAAAATAACCCACAATGTCCCGAAACATTTTATGTTCGATCAGGCCCGTGTCACGGTGAATCACCATCATCCGGTTTTCATCCCGTTCGGGACTTGGGTGCATGGCAATAAGACTTTGGGGGAGATCAAATTTGAAAGAAGATAGCTTCATTGAGTATTATAACAATATTTTAACAAATGTACAACATCTGGAGAGGGGTTGTCAAGGATTTTTGCCTTATTGTCAAGAAGTTAGGCTAAATAAATTTTTCCCTCCATAAAAATTTTACAATTTCCCCGAATTAGGACGCGGTCAGATACCACGTGAAGTAGCACTTCACCCGGCCGATGTGACACTTGGTGGGCAATTAATTCGTTTTTCCCGAGTATGTTTGCCCAGTAGGGGGCAAGGTACGTATGGGCTGAGCCGGTGACAGGATCTTCAGGTACGCCCACTTGAGGACCAAAAAAGCGAGAAACAAAATCAACCTGCTTACCGGGAGCAGAACAAACCAAGCCACGAGCGGGTAGTTTGGCGATGATGTCGAAGGCTGGTCGAATACGGCGGACTTCCTCTTCCGTATCGACAAGAGCTAATAAGTCCCATCCAGCTTTCCGGAGATCCACTATTTTAATTCCCAATCCTTCCTCAACCAGTTTAATATGTTCAAAAGTGGACGTAGTAGACAGGGCAGGGAAGTCCATTTCCAATAAAGTCCCTTGCTTTTTTACAGTCAATGGACCAGACCGGGTGTGAAATGTCAGCACGTCTTCTGCATAATCTAAAATAAAAAACAGGACATAGGCACTAGCTAGTGTGGCATGACCACAGAGGTCAACTTCCGTGGTTGGCGTAAACCAACGTAATCGGTATCCCTCATCTTCTTTTACAAAAAAAGCAGTTTCCGAAAGGTTATTTTCTTGGGCAATTTTTTGAAGAAAGTCATCGGGAATCCAGGAGTCCAATGGAACAACAGCAGCGGGATTGCCCCCGAAAACCTCTTGGGTAAAGGTGTCGATTTGGTATTGTACGAACATAGATGATTAAATAAATTGCCAGCGGGTGCCTTGCAAAGCAAGCAAGCTCCAAGACATGAGAAAGAGAAAATTACGGGTATCCACTACGCCTCTTCCTAAGGCTTCATAATGATATCCCCAACTTAAATACTCCAATTGCGCAAAAAGGGTTCCTTTGGTTAACTGGGTAAGTTGGGCAAGTCCATCAAATCCGATGTAACACAGGAAGGCGGCTAAAAGGAAGGATGTGATTTGATTGGTGGTGAGTGCGGAGGTAAATAGGCCTACAGCGGCAAATACGCAACCGATAAGCCAAAGGCCGATGGTCGAGGTCAAGAAAGCCGCTCCATCCACATTCCCGGCAGGACTTCCGAGCGACGAGATGGCCAAATAGTACAGCGCAAAAGGAAGGAGAGCTAAGGCAACCAGTACGCAGGCCGCTGCATATTTGCCCAGTATGACTTGCCAAGTGGTTAAGGGTAAGCTTTGTAATAACTCCCACGTACCCGTTTTTCGCTCCTCGGCGATCATGCGCATCGTGATGGCTGGAATTAAAAATAAAAACAAATAGGGGGCAAATGAGAACAAGGCAGCCGGCTCAGCAAAGCCGTAGTCGAATAGATTGGTAGCCGGCAAAACCCACAGGATAAGCCCACAAAAAATAAAAAAGGTGGCCAACACAAGGTAGGCCACGAGGGATTGAAAGAACCCTAGTAATTCTTTTCGAAAAATAGACAGCATATTAAAAATCCATCTCAGGTTTTGTTTTCTTCATCAAGGCAGAAACCACCAAAGCGATGAGTAATCCGATAAACAAGCTTCCAACAATGGTCATCAGAAAAGTGACGCCGGGTGAACTAAATGATGCCATAGATTCGAGCGATTTTTCAATCATTTCGTCCGACATACCCTGTTTTTCGAAGGCCTCGATCTGCATGTCTTTGATCTGATCTGGGATGGTCGTGTCGATAAACTGGGTATAGATCGACTGAAACAATGCACCCAAAATTCCAGAAATCGCCATGAGCGTGAAGCCAATCGTGACACCCTGTCCATAGCTCATAAATCCCTGTTGGGCATCCTTATACTCTTTCATGGCCATGACCATAGCGGCAACTCCGAAGATTAATCCAACCGAAGAAAGCCAAGGATTTTTCCATAATCCGGTAACATAAAAGAGGGTAGAGAGTACAATCGAGATTACCCCTAGGATAAATCCCCATTTCAAAGCGACTTGTGTAGTTGTGATTTTTTCCATTTTGTATGTTTCGATAAAGGTTTAAGGCAAGATAGAGAAAAAAGGATACAATGGGAAATTATTTGGGCTAAACGGTTAATCTGCGCCTTTTTGGCGCAAAATCATTCCGATAAGTGTCATCCCGACAACGGCTACTTGCTTAAACATCAATTCGTCTAACCATACTTGATACGGTTTGGCTTGGGCCAGCGAAGCCAATTGAGCTTGAAACGTTTCTTCATTCAATATTTTATCAAATGTTTCTCGCTGGGCTAATAAGAGACGTTGTCCTTCGTGTAACCAAGCTTGGAATGCGGTAGGATCAAGGAGAATGGAGATATAAAGAAAAAAACCAGTCAAAAATGCGGCCCAGAGGTTGGTCAAGAAACCAACGGAAAAAGCTTGGTAAAAGTGTAAAATGCCTTGTTGTTGCTTTTTCAATTGCCACATGGCTAATCCGATAAACAGCAGATTAAAGCCCACATCGGGGCGCCTGGAACCGAGTGGATTGGGATTCACAAATGTCATGCCCCAATAAAATGCGAAGCAGACAAGCGCCGTAATCGTGCCAAATAAAAGGCTATTTCGGTAGATGCGATTCATCACGAAGGTTATCTAAATTTTAAAATTAGTCAATCAATATAGGCTCACCCAATGGTCCCCCAAACTTTGCCTTTCAATGTCTTTCCAATAAACGGAGAATTTTTGGATTTAGATAAGATCATATCTTCAGTGAATTGCCATGGTTCATTGGGCTGGAATAGTGTCAGAGTTGCGGTTTTTCCCTCCGAAATTTCAGGCACTTCAAGCTGGGCCAAATTCCGCGATTTATGGGTCCAACAATACACATGATCTTCCAACGAAATAACATCTTGGGTATGTAGCGCAGCAAAAGCCGTTTGGCAATTGATGATCCCGAAATCGGCTAAATCAAATTCCAATTTCTTGGCTTCCTCATCGAGTGGGTGGTGGTTGGACACTACCGTGTCGATTGTGCCATCTAGTAATCCTTCGATCAAGGCTTCGCGGTCTTTTGAACCCCGAAACGGCGGCATTACCTTTAAAAATGTATCGAATTCAATCAAATCCTGATCGGAAAATGATAGTTGGTAAGATGCCATATCGCAACTCACGGGTAATCCTTGTGCTTTGGCTTTTCGGATAAGATCAACAGATCCTGCGGTAGAAATTGTCGAAAAGTGCAAAATGGGTCGCGTGGATTGGATCCCTGCATAAGCGAGAAGTGCCAAATCGCGCTGGATCATCAACTCTTCGGCTATGGGCGGGATCCCTTTCATGCCGAGTTGCGTGGATGTGATGCCCTCATGCATTTGCCCAAACTGCCGTAAGAGTGTTTCATCTGGGCGATTGATCAGAAGTTTCCCTAGTGGAGCGAGGTATTGTATGGTTTTGAGGGTGATATCGGCATTCCAAAGGGGATGGTGTCCATCGGTGAAGGCCAGAGCGCCCGCTTGTGCCAGCTCCATCATGTCGGTGAAATCCTGGCCTAGCGTGTCTTTGGTGACAGCGGCCAAAGGTAAATAATCTATCGTTCGGCCCGCTTGTAAAAAGAACGCCACTTGGGCCTTGGTTTGTGTGACCGGCTGCGTATTGGGTAAAAGGGCAACTTGTGTAAATCCGCCAGCTTTAGCCGCAGCGGCCAACGAGTCTAAATCCTCCTGGGATTCATGACCGGGTTCGTGGCACGTGGCGCGAAAATCAAACCATCCAGCCGAGACGTGCAAGTCAGGAAGATGAATCCACGTGATATCTTCCGTTGGATGAGGAAGCGAGTGGCCTATGGCTTTAATTTTACCCGACTCAATGTGGATGTCGATCACCTGTTGGTGAAACGGGGATTCTGGATGGAGGAGACGAACTTGGTGTAGGAAAAAATTCATGTGTCAGCAGTTTCAAAAAAAAAGCCCCTTCGGGCTTTTACATTATCCAACGATGGCTTGATAGGCTTCAACATCCAGTAGGCTATCCAAACTAGCGGGATCAGCTACGGTTAATTTAATCAACCAACCCTCACCATACGGATCAGAATTGACCAATTCCGGACTATCCGCCAACGCAGGATTCACTTCCAGTACGGTTCCCTCGACAGGTAAAAATAGATCAGAAACTGTCTTGACCGCTTCGATGGTTCCAAAGATACCGTTGGCTTCCAAGGCTTCTCCTTCTGTTTCGATTTCGACAAAAACAATGTCGCCCAACTCGCCTTGGGCAAAATCTGTAATACCGACAAGCGCTGTGGTATCGTCAATCATTTTGATCCATTCGTGTTCGTTGGTGTAGCGTAAATCAGCTGGAAAGTTCATGAAATTGGGCGTTTAAAAATGGGATAGTGTATGATGAAAATCGGGTGCAATTTACATCAATTGCACTGAATTTTCTAATCGGATAAATTAAATCGTACATTGATTCCCCCAATCGTTGAACTGCGGTAAAACGACAAGGAGTTGTAGGGGTTATTCACTAGGCGTTCAATGTAAAATGTACCTGAGAATCGCTTGTTGAATTGGTATTGGATCTGAGGGCGAACCTGAAAATTGTAGTTTCCTTGCGTAACCACCGCATCGCCATCCAATCGACGTTGCAAAGCGATGATATCGCGGAGGGTGACATCGAAACGGAAGTTCAAATCATTTTTCAGGACAATTTGATTTCCATCACGCCCTCGGAATGGAATTCGTATGTTATTCCGACGAAATCCAATGCCCACCACAAAGTCGTTGCTACTAAACTCCGCAACCTGCGAATTGGATAAATTCAATCCGGCCCGTCGTTCTTTGTTGTACTCGATTCGTCCGGTAATATTCTTTTTGGTGGCAAATTGAACTCCAATAAAAGGCGCGTACTTTTCTTCCATGGTGATGGTACTCATGACAAACACCGGGATGAATAACGCCTGCTGATTGGTGAGAAATCCGAGCGGATAGCCCTTCACCAATAAATTCAAGAACTGCGCCCCATACTCCAATGAGGATGTGAAGTTCCCCACATTGTAGGTCGAGGTGTACGAATGGTTCAGGGTAATCGAACTAAAGACTCGATCCACTTTTAGGATTTTTTCGACCCCGCCAAAGTCCACACGCCAGTTGGGTAATGGAAAACGTAAGAAAGGATTGAGCCGTACTTCGTTGGGATCTTTTCCGCTGTAAGCCGCAAAAAATGAACCGATTAGGACGTCCTGTGAATTGATATCGTACGTTCCCGCTTCGGCACCTGGATTCGCTGCCAATAGCCGGTCCCGCACGACCGTCCGGTAGTCTTGCATGCGATTGAAAATCTCGTAGTTGTAATTGTCCTCAGGCCGTTTACTCATGCGTGTAAATCCGGTTCGGAACGACCAAAATGACATCCGGAAGGTTCCATTTCGGAATGGATTTAAACTTTCGAAGTTTCCGCCGGTCTCTGTCGGCCGGTAGAGTTCTTGGTAACTATCCCCCCGAGCCAAGTTGCCTCGGATGGTCATGCGAAATCCTTTGAAGGGCTCGAGGTTCGTGTTGTACTCAAAATTCCGCTCAATGGATTGGGTGAAGGGGTCATTTTGAATAGTACTGCGTGACAACCATCCGTTTTGAGCGGCCCGAACATGGATGTCTCGTGCTTGGCTACCGAAAACAAAGGGCAAACCCGGAGCATTTTGCCAATTGCGGTCCATGCCCATAAAGGTGGGATTGGGTAGGAATCCAGGTAAAATAGTAGCCTCCCGCAAGGAATAATTGAAATTAATCCCGCGGACTGTCATGAGGAGTCGGGTTACCGATTTCAATAAGGAATTGGTTTCCTTTTCAAAATTTTCGTCATCCCCCGGTGCTCGTGTGTACCGGATCCGGGGTGGGGCGGGCGTATTGGCAAAACGGAGGTAGCGGACTTTATTATAAAGTTTAACCAGATCGACTCGCCCTTGAATGGCCCTTTCCCGGTTATTTTCTATGGTATTTCCAAAAAACACGTCCAACGAATCTGAGATACCAAACGAGGCAGCCCGGTAGGCAAAACGCGTGTTGAAACGGGCGTCTGCTTGAACCCAATCTAACAAAAAGAATTTATCCAAAGGTAGCCGATAGGTGGATTGTAAGGATTGGTCATACTGCTTGGCCCGGCCAAAGGTCCAGAAGCTGCGCCAAAGCGAATCCTGTTTCGCCTGGGTATTCAGGTCCCCAATAGGCTCATCAATGATAGCGGTCATCCGGGCGTTGTATGTAACTAAAATGCTTTGGGTGAGCTTCCACTGCACATCATACACCCGTTGTGTATTGAAATATTTTTGTACGTTGGGTTGAACGCCGGTACTGTTGAGATCTGAATTTCGGAACATCGTCCGCATAAAACTTCGGTCATAATCCATTCGGAAACCAACCACTGTTGGAAGCGGGGAGAAGTTCAGATCTTTCAACCACAATCGGTCATTCCGTTCCGCCATTTTCTTCTTGAAAGGTTCCCAATTGATGGCTTTGGGCTGGAATTGGTAGGTTAACCCTGCTCTATTTTGTTCAGAAAGGTAGTCATCAATCAAAATATTGGACCGTTGAACTTGGTTTTGGGCATAGGTAAACGTGAAGTTTTCGATATCGTAGAGCCGTTGTTTGGTTTGGTTCGCCCCGCGATTTTTACGCACATTGGCAAAGTTAAATCCACGACTGGTTTGTTGATCCATAACCAAATCCCGATACCGTGCCCGCTGTGTCGGATCTTCAATGGCCGATAGCGCTCTTTCCAACGTGATGTCAGGATCCAAGGGGTTGAAATGAGGGCGAATGACTTGTTGGTCATAACTCATGAAAAACGGAATACTCAGGTTCCATTTTTGTGGAGTAAATCGATCCAGGGCCAAGTTGGTGGCAATGCCCAAGCCATAGGTGTATTCTCTTGAACGTTGGGCGATTTTGGATTGTACGCCCCCGAAACCAAAGGTACTCATTTGGCCATTGACTTGTACGGAACCGATATCGGCCAATTGAATGTCGGCATTCAGTAATCCAGCTTCTCCAGGCGTTTGGTCGAATCCATTGATGCGCATTTCATTGGCCCAAATGGTAAAACTTTTGGGCTGTTGATCTTCAGACTTGGGATTTCGCACGCCAATCATCAACGTTAAAATCGAACTCAAATCCGGATTTCCAACGACTGAAATTCGGTATTCACGTGTCACGTCCAGTGACCTCGACTGTGCGTTATTTTCATACGCAAAGCCATTGATTGAAATATCCTCGGCATAGGGGACATTCAACGGGATACCTTGACGGTTACGCGTGACTTTCAGCATCCGGAGGGCATCTAAGGGCAGATCAATTTCGTTTTCAACGGGCCAAATGATCGCTGGATCAATCGCTCCGTTGGGTGTGGCTTTAAGGCGTGGAATTTCGATTTCGTAATAATTCTCCTTCAAATCAGTTCCCAAGCGCATGAAGGCCGATACTTGACCATCTTCATTGAACTCATTCTCCATGTGCAAATACATCTGCAACCGTTGGTACATGTTCAAGTCGAGGCGGGTATTTTTGAAAACACCCCGGGCATCCCCATCGCGTAGGTTGGTTACCCCAATGCTCAAGGATTGCTCATTGAATTGAATTTGACCCAATTGGGAAAAATCACGATCGCGTACAAATCCCGGAGGTACCACATAGGGCGTTTGTCCTTCTTTGATGGCACAATCACCTGCTTCCGTACATCCATTTTCTTCGATATTGACAGTCGCGACACGAAGCTTGGCATCATAAGGTTCTGGAATCTCAGCTAGACCGACATTGTTTAGATCGTTGGTGTACGTACGGTATTGGTTGGCTACAAGCTGTAAGGTGGCAAAGCGCAGCACAACCGGTTGAGCCCAATCGGTCATGACAGTTCGGATGAATCGGATGGATTTGAAACCTGAAATATTGCCAAACCGACCGCTGAATTGCCGAATAGGAACGCGGTACAGGTACCAATTCAAGCCATCCGTCGTCACACGATCGACCACAAATCCTTTCCCTACATCCAATTGCCCGGGTTGAAGTGGGATTTCGTATTCGTAATACGCTTCAATGTCATTGATCGTATTATCTCCGTTGATATCCTCTTTGTCGGATGCCGGTGAATTGGCTGGGGTTATCGCTACATTCGCATCGGTAATGGGGGAATTTCCTTCCATTCCCAAATAGTTTTTAAACCTTTCCACCAATCGGGCATTGGTTTGGTCGTAGAGGGGATCCAAGAAAAAGGTGAAGTCATCGCCGGAAGGATCTTGTTCAATGCGCTGAAAAGCCTCCGCCGAGATGCGTTGACGCAACGTATTGAGGTAGGTTTGGATGTGTGGGTAGGTCCGTTCATCCGAATTATTTAATCCATCTAAACCAACGTCTTGGCGAGCACGTGCATCGGGAGCAGCATCGAAAGCATCGTTGATGTATTGTACTCGAGGTGCTTTCCCCCAAAGGGTATTTACGGGTTCAGACGTTGCGCTCTCAAAGGGTAAGATCCCATTTTCAAAGGAAAACCGATTATCCGGAACAACATCTTCCGACACATCACCTAACTGGAAGATCAACTTTCCGCCGGTCGTATTCCGCCGATTCCCATTGGGCGTGCCATCGCGGACAACATCCGCAAACGGATCCAAAAGCCAAAATTCAAGGTATTCTACGTTGGTATTGTCAAAGTCAGGATCGAAGGTTATGCCCCGCATAACGGATCCAAAGTTGCGGCGTGGGTTAGGTAGTTGACCGTCCGCACTCAGGTTGGGGTTGTAGTTGTACATCCCACGTTCGGTGGGAAAATAGGATAAGT